>Ga0172382_10001687_pt1 | contig 38845 bp, 33 predicted proteins | sample Leawel138RmetaG_FD_122245 | JGI IMG/M metagenome (GOLD analysis project Ga0172382, IMG submission 122245) | Leachate microbial communities from a municipal landfill in Southern Ontario, Canada - Leachate well 138R metaG | ecosystem: Engineered > Solid waste > Landfill > Unclassified | place... | reverse complement strand
GTCATATTTTGTCAGAGCCTACACCATGAGGCGCATACCCGAGGAAGAAATCACCCCCCTCAGCCCCGACGTCCCGCCCGATCAAAAACGTCTGGTGCTGGAACTTGGCTACCAAATTGTCCGGGCTTACGAGTATAACAAGGTGGTCTGGGAAGCACCGGTTTCTTCGGGTAAGATCGATGGTTCCACACCGGTTGGTCGCTGGATGACCAACCGCAAGCGACCTTGCCGCCGCATGATCAACGAACCTCATAACCCTAATGTCTACGACCTCCCCGGTGTACCCTGGGTAAGTTACATCACCATCGAGGGTGTCGCTTTTCATGGTGCTTATTGGCATGCTAATTGGGGCAAAGTAATGAGCAATGGTTGCATCAACATGAAGGCGGCTGACGCGAAATGGCTTTACCGCTGGACTCATCCGGACGTGCCTTTTAGTCAGTTTTTCCACACCGAACCAATCGGAACACGAGTCGATGTAATTACTGGCTTTGGCGATCAGCCAAAAAACTGATTGTTAACCAATTACTTATACTCAACCTTTATACTATTGCCAGAAGAGGAGTTAGAAAGATCTCTGTGAAAAAGGCAATATTTGAAGATTTGGTTTACGATCCCCATGAAAGACAACTTCCGGTTGTCTATGTGGGCGATGAACCTACTTACGTGATTGACGATAATGGCTTCGAACGCCATGTGACTGCTGACGAAATCGACAGGCAAGTCTGGGATTTACTGTCCGCGGACATCGAGGGCAAAGAAGAGCTTCTGAGCGAGCAGACCGCGAAAATGCTTGGTCAAGACGATATCTTTTCGATAGCTGTTATCCGTAGCCAGTTGGAAAACCGCGATCAGCAGTTTTTGGAGCTTCAGCAAAAAGGCTTCGCGCATGAAGTACGCGTGTATATGAACATGGTGGGCTTTAAAGTGATAGTAAGCCCCCGAGGCGAGGTAATGGAAGTGAAGCAGCCCTCGGTTACCAGTGACAACGATGAGTAGGGTTTCTTTAAACGTTTTCCTTTAACAGGTCTACCTGATAAAATTAAAAAAAGAACTATGATGCCAATAAATATCATTGATGTTAATGAAGAAACCTTCGAACTGGAGGTTGTGAATTATTCCACCCAGGTGCCCGTGGTGGTTGACTTTTGGGCTCCCTGGTGTATCCCCTGTCGTCCGCAATCGCAAACGCTGGCCCACCTGACGCAAGAAGCGGACGGTGGATTTCGCCTGGCGCGCGTCAATGTCGATGAACAAACCCGCCTGGCGGAACGATTGAAGGTCACCAACCTGCCTGCAATGAAAGCCTTTGTGGACGGACGCATGGTGGCAGAGTACAGCGGCGTGCTTTCTGAAAAGAACCTGCGCATGTTTATCAACCGAATTATGCCGCGGGTCGGTTCCCTTTTGCTGGCTAAAGGCAACAGTCTCATGTTTATGGGCGAGTACGAAGAGGCGCAGAGCGCGATTGAAGAATACATCCTGGAAAGTCGGGGAGATCCGGCCGGGCTGCTTGCCTTCGCGCGCGTCATGCTTTACCAGGGTAATGGCAGGGCGGCACTGGAAGTGCTCGAACAATTTCCAATCAGCCCCGAATCATCGGCGAGTACGGTTTTGTTGCCATTAGCCAGGGCTTACCTGGAACCTGAGATTGAAAAAACGGTTTTGGACAACCCGCTCGAGTCTGCCTATCGCAATGCGATTCGTCTGGCTAAACGGGGCAAAATCCTGATCGCGCTGGACGGCTTGCTGGCTGTCTTGCGGAAAGATAAAAATTACCGCGGCGGTCAGGCCAGAGCGGTTTACCTGGGCCTGTTAGAAGTCTTGAGCAACGAGCACCCTGATGTGCGGCAGTATCGCTCAGACTTGTCGAGCGCGTTGTTTTAAAACAATTCTCCTCTAACCAGGCGGCAATGTATTCCGTGGTCGTTTAAGCTAATTTTCCTAACCCTGAGCCGATTCGGCGCAGGGTTTCGTTTTTGCCCAGAATGGCTGCCAGTTCGGTGGCGCCACCGGGCGAGGTTTCTTGCCCTGAAAGAGCCGTCCGAATCGGCCACATGACCGTGCCCACCTTGAGCCCCAGTTCCTGTGAAAGAGATTTCAGGGCTGTGAACAAACTCTCGTTCGTCCACTCCGCAAGTTCTTCTAAAACCGGCTGCGCTGCCTGAAGGACAGATTTTGCACTTTCCAGGGTTGATTTTGATTTGGCGTGGACGAATAGATCCTGTCCATAATCTGGAACCTGAGCGAAAAAGCCTACCAATTCAGGAATATCCAGCAGCGTCTCGGTGCGAATTTGGATCAGCTCGCTCAACTTTCGCAAATCAAAGCGCTCGAATCCCTCAGGATAGTAAGCCAAGGCCAGTTGATGGAAGGCGTCCGGGCTGAGCGCGCGAATATGCTCGCCATTTAACCAACGCAACTTGTCGAACGAGAATGCCGCGTTGGATTTGTTGATGCGGTTGATCTCGAAAACCTCGACGAGATCCGGCAGGAGGAAAAATTCACGCTCATCGCCTGGGTTCCAACCCAGCAGAGCCACGTAATTGACAATCGCCTCCGGCAGGAAGCCCATATTGACCAGGTCTTCGAAGGAGGGGTCGCCCTTGCGTTTGCTCAACTTGCTGCCATCCTGGTTGAGGATATGGGGCAGGTGGATATACTCCGGCCTCTTCCAGCCAAAAGCCTCGTATAAGAGGTTGTACTTGGGGGTTGAAGTGAGGTATTCTTGCCCGCGGATCACATGGGTAATTCCCATCAGGTGGTCATCGACCACGTTGGCGAAATTATAGGTTGGAAAGCCGTCCGATTTCAACAACACCTGATCATCCAGCTGGGCATGGTCGATGCTGATTTCACCGTAGACATGGTCATAAAAACTACTCACACCTATTTCCGGTATACGCTGCCGCACGACCGGCCGGATACCCCGGTCAAAGTTCGCTCTAATTTCTTCGGCAGTGAGATTGCGACAGGGATCCCGATAACCCTGCACGCGCTCGTCGGTCGTCTCTATTGTGGGCTTATCGTCTTTTTGGTCAAAACAGTAATAGGCATGACCGCTTTCAATCAGCCGCGCGGCATGCTCCTGATAAATCGGCAGGCGCTGACTCTGGACGTAAGGTCCAAAACCGCCGTCCTTGTCGGGTCCTTCGTCGTATTCGATCCCGGCCAAGCGGAGACCGTCGTAAATCGCCTGCACAGATTCAGGCACGTTACGGTTTTGGTCGGTATCTTCGATGCGCAGGATGAAAGTGCCGCCAGCCTTTTTGGCGGTCAGGTAAGCATACAGCGCGGTACGCAGGTTTCCAATGTGCATGTAGCCGGTTGGGCTGGGGGCAAAGCGAGTTCTGAACATAATCACTTCCGTTGGTTAATTGTGGCTAAATCGTACCATAAAGGCGATGGCAAGACATAATTTTATCCACAGCAGCGATGTCCCAACGAGTGCGCGTAGGTTAAGGGAAAAATTACCTTCCGAAACAGGCACCCATTCCTGTCTGTGAAGCAGCAAAAATGGGGTTAACCAGCACGAGCTTAACTTAGGCCTTACAGGCCTGGTTATGATGCTTCAAGACGTATTTTTGCAAATATTTGCCGGTGTAGCTTCTGGGGTTGGCGCAGACTTGTTCGGGCGTCCCCTGCGCGATAACTTCTCCGCCGTTGATGCCGCCGTCCGGTCCCAGGTCAATGATCCAGTCGGACACCTTGATGATATCCATGTTGTGCTCGATGATCAGGACGGTGTTGCCACTGTCCACCAACGATTGCAAAACATCTACCAGCTTATGCACGTCGGCGGCGTGCAGCCCCACCGAGGGTTCATCCAACACGTACATGGTTCGCCCGGTGGCAACACGGGAAAGTTCTTTGGCAAGTTTGACGCGTTGGGCCTCACCACCCGAGAGCGTCGGCGCTGGCTGACCGAGACGAATGTAGCCCAGCCCGACATCCTGGAGGGTCTGCAGGCGGCGCTTGATCTTTGGAAAGGCGTCAAAGAAATCCAACGCGGTTTCAACGGTCATATCCAAAACGTCGGCGATGTTTTTGTCCTTGAAACGAACCTGCAAGGTCTCATGGTTGTAGCGCCGGCCGTTACAGACCTCGCAAGCCACGTAGACGTCGGGGAGGAACTGCATCTCGATTTTCAGCTGCCCTTCGCCTTTACAGGCTTCGCAGCGACCACCCTTGACGTTGAATGAGAAGCGGCCTTTTTTATAACCGCGGATCTTCGATTCGGGCAAAGCCGCAAATAAATCGCGGATGTTGTCCATAACGCCGGTGTAGGTCGCGGGGTTGGAACGCGGCGTGCGGCCAATGGGGGATTGGTCGATGCTGATGATCTTATCCAGGTGCTGGGCGCCATCAATGCTCTTGTAGTTGCCCGCGCTGGTGTGCGCGCGCATCAATTTTCTCGCCAGCGCGTTGTAGAGGATATCCACCAGCAGGGTCGACTTCCCTGAACCAGAAACGCCTGTGATGCAAACCAGTTTTCCCAGAGGGATCTCAACATCGATGTCCTTGAGGTTGTTTTCGCGTGCGCCTTTGATTTTCAAGACCTTTCCATTGCCCTGCCGGCGTGCCTCCGGTAGCGGCACGATCCTTTTGCCGGAAAGATAGGCGCCCGTTAAGGATTCCGGCGCCGCCTCAATGTCTTCGGGTTTCCCTTCCGCGACCAGCCAGCCGCCGTGCTCACCGGCACCTGGGCCGAGATCGATGATCCAATCGGCACTGCGCATGGTATCTTCGTCGTGTTCCACTACCAATACCGTGTTGCCTAAATCGCGCAGTCCTTTTAGTGTCTCGAGCAACTTGTCGTTATCTCGCGGATGCAGACCAATGGATGGTTCATCCAGCACGTAGAGCACGCCCATCAGTTTCGAACCGATCTGGGTTGCCAGCCGGATGCGCTGCGCCTCACCGCCGCTGAGCGTGGAAGCGGACCTTTCAAGGGTCAGGTAATCCAGACCAACGTCTTTCATAAAGTTGAGACGGTCCTGGATTTCGCGCAGAATGCGAACCGCGATGGCTTGATCGCGAGTGTTCAAGGGCGTGTCCTGGTCTGACCCCAAGTGGTTAATCCAGTCCAAAAGCTCTTCAACGGGAAACTGGGTCACCTCGATGATGTTTTTCTCATCAACCGTTACGCCCAAAGCTTCTTTGCGCAGCCGCTTCCCTCCGCATTCGGGGCAGGGCGTGCGGGTGATGTAAGACCCTAATTTGCTGCGAATCCAATCAGACTGGGTTTCCTGATAACGACGCTGCATGTTGCCAACCACACCCTCGTAAGCAGTCCGGAAAGTGCCTCGGCGTCCGTTTCTTCCCACGTATCGCACCGTGATTTCCTTGCCGTTGGTGCCGTACAGAACCAACCTCTGCTGTTCTTTGCTCAGCTTCTCAAAAGGGGTGTCCAGGCTGAAGCGGTACTTATCTGCCAGGGTTTCCAGCATTTGCCAAAGATAGCCTCCGACATCTTTGGGATCCCATTCAGAATTTCTGATAGCGCCTTGATTCAATGACAAGGATTTGTCCGGAATGACCAGGTTTGGATCGATCTCCTCGCGGAAGCCCAGCCCCTGACAGACCGGGCAGGCGCCGTGCGGTGTGTTGAAAGAGAATGTTCGCGGTTCGATTTCAACCAGGATGGAGCCATGCTCCGGGCAAGCCAGATTCTCAGAATATTGATGGTCTTCGGGGGGATCAGCGCTCAGGTTTTGAACGGTTACGTAGCCTTCCCCCACGCGTAAAGCAGTTTCAACCGAGTCTGTCAGGCGGGCGACCATGTTGAGGCGGTCTTCTTCGTTTTCGGGTTGCTGAATTACCAGCCTGTCGACCACGGCTTCAATAGTGTGGCTCTTATAACGGTCGAGCTCGATCTCTTCGTCCAGTGAGCGCACATCGCCATTGACACGAACCCGGGTGAAACCTGATTTGGTGATTTCTTTGAAGAGAGCCTGGTAGGTACCTTTGCGCTCCCTGACCATGGGTGCCAAAACCAGCAGGCGCGACCCTTCTGGCAGAGAGAGGATATTGTCCACGATTTCCTGGGCGGATTGTTTTTGGACAACGCGCCCGCATACCGGGCAGTGGGGCACGCCCACGCGCGCAAAAAGCAGGCGCAGGTAATCGAAAACCTCGGTTACGGTGCCCACAGTGGAGCGGGGATTGTTAGAGGTCGACTTTTGATCGATTGAAACCGCGGGCGAGAGCCCCTCGATCGAATCGACATCCGGCTTGTTCATCTGCCCCAGAAACTGTCGGGCATAGGATGAGAGTGACTCCACATACCGCCGCTGACCTTCTGCAAAAATGGTGTCGAAAGCCAGCGAACTCTTGCCAGAACCGGAGATACCGGTCAGCACCACCAGCTTATCGCGGGGAATTTCCACGTTGATGTTTTTTAAATTATGTTCACGCGCACCAATAATGCGCAGATTATCTTGACTCATGTATTCTTACTCCGGGCAATATTATATCAAATGTTCTATATTTCCATCTATGAACCGTAGGAGCCTGTCCAGCGCTTTTAACCCCTTTGCCCGATCTTATAAAAAATTTTCACGCTTATAATTACAGAAACCCTCACAAGGAGATCTCATGAGCCTCATCAACCAACCTGCAGGGGAATTATCTGGCAAAAAAGTATCCGTCAAAACCCGCATTCATTACGGACTGGCATCGCTGGGCATGGCAACGGTCTCGGGCATCTATGGTGTCCTGCTGACCATCTACTATCAGGACTACCTCGGTTTGGGCGCGAAGTGGATTGGGCTTGCCATGGCCATTTATGCTGTTTGGAATGCGCTCAATGACCCCATTTTCGGGCAAATCACCGACCGCACGCGCAGTAAACTGGGGCGGCGGATTCCCTATTTGCGGTTCACCGCGCCATTTTTCGCGCTGACATTCAGCCTGGTATGGTTCGCCCCCGAAAACGCGCCTGATGCGACCCAGTTTATCTGGATGCTGGTGACGATGTTGTTGTATGACACTTGCTACACGATCCTCGGGTTGGTACACGGCACCTTGCTGCCTGAACTGAGCGAATCTGACCAGGAACGCGGAAAACTTTCCATTGTTTCGACCTTGTTCGGTCTTGTTGGTACACTGATCGGTTTTCTGGTACCTGATTTCTTCCGTCCTAAAGCGGGTTCAACGGATGCTTCTCTGCTGGCACTGCAGATGTCCATGGTCGCGGTGGGTATCATTGCCTCTTCACTGATAATTCTGGCCTCATATAACATCAAGGAACGGCGTGAATTCAGCCAGGTTGACCAACCGTTGGGATGGTGGCCGGCAATCAAGAGCACCTTGACCAGTAAATCGTTCATTATCTTTGTGATTGCCAACTTCATGTGCACTTTTATGTTCTCGATCTGCATGGGTGCTGTTTATTATGTCGCCGATTATGTCACCCAGAGTGGTGTGATTCCATTGATGGCTGCCCTGTTTGTTCCCCTTGCCCTGGGTGTGCCCCTGGTGCAGCTGGTTTTGAAGAAGTTGGAACCGGTGGTTGCGCTGCAGAGCTATCTGGTGATCAGCGGTATCAGCCTGATCGTGTTGACCTATCTGCCTGCTGGGCTGATTCCGCTCAGTCTGGCAGTTTTTGGCTTCGGCTACTCCGGCGTCCAGGTGATCACCTATCTGCTGCTCGGACAGGTTATCGACGAGGACGAGGTGCGCACCGGTGTGCGCAGAGAAGGGTCGTACTTTGGCGCGAACGCTTTGATCACCAAACCGGCCCAGAGTCTGGCAGTCACCATCACCGCCTCTGCCTTGGCTGCCGGTCTGTTTGTCACTCGTGACTCCAACGCCGGCCTGATCTTTCTCAACCAGCCAGAAACCGCCTTGTTTGCCATCCGGGCAGTGATGGGTTTGATTCCCGGGGTGACCTTGTTGATCGCCGCCGTGATACTGCTGGCATTTCCACTGCGCGGCAAACGGCTGCGGGAGGTCAAGGCCAAAATTCTGGAAATGCACCAGGAAAAGTACGAAAAATTAGAGACAATGGACGCTCAGCAGCCATACCAGGAGGTTTAAGATGAAAAGTCATCGCGAGGAATTAATTATCAACACCCCAACCCGCCGCGCCTTTATTAACATCACCCGCGATGTGGAAAAAGCACTGGCTGAAAGCGGGATTCAGGAGGGGCTGGTGCTGGTCAATCCCATGCATATCACTGCTTCCGTGTTTATCAATGATGACGAACGCGGCCTGCACTCGGATTATGAGCACTGGCTGGAAAAAATCGCCCCCCATGCCCCCATCGACCAATATCGTCATAACGACACTGGCGAAGATAACGCTGATGCGCACATCAAACGACAGGTGATGGGCAGAGAAGTGGTGGTGGCGGTCACAAGAGGTCGGCTGGACTTCGGCACCTGGGAGCAGATTTTTTATGGAGAATTCGACGGCAGACGCCCAAAGCGTGTTTTGATCAAAATCATCGGCGAATAAACTTGTAGTCAGGCAGACCTTATACACAGATTCGGCAAAGCACACTCCGCTTTCTTATAATGGAATTACCAAAATGATTCATTAAAAGAGAAAGTTGAGAGAACCATGATTAAAAAAGAAGGATGGAATACCCCACTCGAATTACCTGAGCTTCCATACGCAAAGGACGCTCTGGCACCTGTTATTTCCGAACAAACTATTGACTACCACTACGGCAAACACCACAAAGCTTATTTTGAAAACACCAAATCAATGGTCAAGGGAACTGAACTGGAAAACGCTTCGCTGGAAGAAATTGTCGACGTCTCAGGGAAAGACCCTTCCATGAAGAAACTCTACAATAATGCCGCTCAGGCATGGAACCACAACCTGTACTGGAAGCAATTTGCACCGGTTGGTGAAGGCAAGCTGCCCACGGAACTGGAAGAGAAATTGAAAGAAAATTTTGGCTCAGTAGATGAGTTCAAAAAGATGATTGTTGACAAAGGCACCGGACAATTTGGCAGCGGCTGGGTCTGGCTGGTCGTTGATAGCAACAAACTGGACATTTATTCCACTCCTAACGGAGATAACCCCTGGAAAGATGGCAAATCTCCTGTGTTTGGTCTGGATGTCTGGGAGCATGCTTATTACCTGGATTATCAGAACCTTCGCAAGAAACACCTCGAAGAAGTTCTGGACAAGATCGTTAACTGGGAATATGTCTTGAAACTGATCAAGAGATACCAAGCAGAATAAGCAACACCTCATTACAATTAAAAAGACGGCTGAGAGGCCGTCTTTTTATAGGCTGCCAGTCAGTTGATGGGCGATCTGCAGCTAAGATTGCAGTTACAAGCGCAATTATGTAATATTGCAGTTATAATTACAATGTAGTTTGAATCGCAATCCCGCAAATTTGCAATTCAAACTGCAATATTGTATACTGACCACAAGGAGCTGCTATGATTGCCATCATCGGAGATATGATTAAATCAAAAGCCATACCAAACCGGCGCCAGGCGCAGGAACAATTGGGGGCGGTTCTGCAGAAGGTGAACCAACACCAGGAAGCCTCGTTTGCCTCCAAATTTACCATCACCCTGGGCGACGAGTTTCAGGGCGTGTTGAAAGACAGCACTGGTTTGTTCCGTCTGCTGGATCAAATCAGTTTTTCTATGCTGCCGATACAGCTGAGATTTGGGCTCGGGGTGGGAAATCTGACAACCGGGTTTGATCCTGCCAGCAGCATTGGCGCGGACGGGCCGGCTTATTGGAAGGCCAGAGAAGCGATTGAGTATGTTCACAAGAATAACGATTATGGGCGCGCGAACATACAGCTTTTGGCTCAAGAACCCGACCTCACGGTTAATCTAATCAATGAAATCCTTAAGTTGACTGCCCTGCAGGTGAGTGGTTGGAGAGAGTCTCAGGTTGAGGTATATAAACTGATTTTAGAGGAAGAGATGGTCGATCCTGATGAGATTGATCATCAACTGATCGCGGAAAAACTTGGCATTTTGACATCGTCATTGAGCCGCAGGTTTGAATCCAGCGGCATCAAACGCTATATGTCGGCCCGTCGGGAAGCAGAACTGGCCTTGGAAAGGATTAACAGACGCTATGACTAACGGAATGCTTTTTCTTGTTCTTCTCTCTGCTCATCTGGTGGGTGATTTTTACTTCCAATCGGCCGCACTGGCTGGCAAAAAAGAGAAAGAGTACTCAAGGGTTCTGCTGCACTCGCTGATTTATGCCGTATTTGTGTTTTTTGTATTTTTAGTAATCGAGACACCTTTGCTCGTGCTTGTGGCCGCGGCAGCGGCGCACTGGATTATCGACAGTTTCAAGTGGCTGCTGAGAAACCAGGGCTGGTCGAAATCTATGTGGTTTGTCGTCGACCAGCTGCTGCATCTGGTCAGCTTATTCGTGATCACAAGTCTGACGCCGGCAGTAGAAATACGCCCCTGGCTGGCAGGCCTGCCGGAGGATTTTTGGCCCTGGCTGACACTGATTCTGCTGATCGTCAAACCGGTCAACATCAGTATCGATATCCTCTTCAAGCGTTATGCCGAAGCAGCCAAAAGACAGGCAGAGAAAGTTGTTCCCACTCAAAAGGAACCTCTTCTCGCCAAAGAAGAGCTTTCTTCCGCGGTCCAGGAAGAGGGTGGATTAACCGCTCAGGAAGTTGAGGGGGCCGGAGCCTCGGTGGGCACATTCGAACGCATTTTCGCGGTCATTTTTGCCGCGCTGGGGCAGTATGCCGCCCTGGGATTGCTGATGGCGGCTAAATCGATGGCCCGCTATGACCGGATCAATAAAAGTCCGGCATTTGCTGAATATTATCTGATCGGTACCCTTTACAGCATACTTTTTGCGATCGTTGCCTATTTGTTTGTATTTGAAGTGATTCTTTCGGGTGCTGCCACTGTGGATCCTCTGCCCGTGCTGATTCTTACACCCACGCCGCTGCCGTAGACTCTACTTATATCCTTTTGTTTTATTAGCATGTAAAATTAACCTATGCAATTTAAATTACACGCGCCCTATCAACCCACCGGCGACCAGCCGAAAGCCATCCAGCAATTAGTCAGTGGGATCAAAAAAGGTTATTCAGACCAGGTTTTGCTGGGAGCTACCGGCACCGGTAAGACCTTTACGGTCGCCAACGTGATCCAGCAGCTACAGCTGCCGACCCTGGTGATGACTCATAATAAAACCCTGGCTGCCCAGCTTTACGCGGAGTATACCGAGTTTTTCCCGGAAAACGCGGTTGAATATTTCGTCTCTTATTACGACTACTATCAACCCGAGGCTTACATCCCCCGGCGCGACCTTTATATTGAGAAAGAAACCGACATCAACGAAGAGATCGACCGCCTGCGACTGGCTGCCACCACCGCGTTGATGTCCCGGCAGGACGTGATCATTGTGGCATCGGTCTCCGCCATCTATGGTCTGGGTGATCCTGATGCCTACCGCGCCTCGGTTCTGCACATCCCAAAAGGCAAACTCTACCGCCGCAACGCGCTCTTGAGACAATTGGTAGACATTCAATATCAGCGCAACGATCTGGAGGTCAAACCCGGTATCTTTCGGGTGAGGGGAGACACGCTTGAAATTCTGCCTGCCTACAGCGAACGCGAAGCGATTCGAGTAAGTTTCTTTGGCGATGAAATCGAAGAAATTACCCGGCTGAACCCGCTGACCGGAGAGGTGCTGGGGAAGCCAGATCAGGTTGACATTTACCCTGCCAAACACTATGTAACCGAAGGAAAAAGAATGGAAAAGGCCATGTCGGATATCGAGGCTGAGTTGGAAGAGCGCCTGGCCTATTTCCGACAGCACGACCGGCTGCTGGAAGCCCAGCGCCTGGAACAGCGCACCCGCTATGACCTGGAAATGCTGCGTGAGGTCGGCACGTGTGCCGGCATCGAAAACTACTCCCGCCACATTGACCAGCGCGCTGAGGGCACACCCCCTTGGACACTGCTCGACTTTATGCCTACCCGTTACCTGTTGGTTTTGGATGAATCGCACATGATGGTGCCGCAGCTGCGCGGTATGTACAACGGCGACCGCTCCCGCAAGGAAGTACTGGTGGACTATGGTTTCCGTCTGCCTTCAGCTAAAGACAACCGCCCGCTGAAATTTCCTGAGTTTGAAGAGATGATGGGTATCACTCTTTACACCAGCGCCACGCCTGGTCCTTATGAACTGGAAAAGGCTGACCAGGTGGTTGATCAGGTCATCCGCCCGACGGGTCTTTTGGATCCGCAAATTGAGGTCAGACCGACCGCGGGACAAATTGATGACCTGATTGTCGAGCTGCGGGCTCGGGCTGATATCGGTCAGCGCGCCCTGGTAACGACCTTAACCAAGCGCATGGCGGAGGATTTAGCCGACTATTTGTTGGAGGCAGGGTTCAAAGTACAGTATCTCCATTCTGAGGTGGATACCCTGGAGCGGGTGGGCATTTTAAGAGATCTGCGTCTGGGCATTTTTGATGTCGTGGTAGGCATTAACCTCTTGAGGGAGGGGCTCGATCTGCCGGAGGTCTCCCTGGTGGCGATTTTGGACGCGGATAAGGAAGGCTTCTTGCGCTCGACTACCGCGCTGATTCAGAACTTTGGCCGGGCTGCCCGCCATATCGATGGCAGGGTCATTCTATATGCGGACAAGATGACCGATTCTATGAAACGCGCAATCGACGAGACCAACCGCCGGCGCGAAATTCAGGAAGCGTATAACCGCGAGCACAACATCTCTCCGGTCGGAATTACCAAGGCAGTGCACGACATCACCGAGCGCCTGGCAAACGTCGATCCGGATGACCAGAAAGCCCCCAGGAGCGCCCGCGAACTGGCTGCCAAGATGGAGCAGCGCGAGCTGCAGCGCTTGATCAAAGAGATGGAAAACGAAATGCGCGCCGCCGCGAAGGAGCTGGAGTTTGAACGCGCTGCCTTGCTGCGCGACCAGGTTTATGAATTGAAAGCCATCCTGGTGGAAGACAGCAACCTGCCTCCCTGGAAAAAGCAGATGCTTTTAGCCCCAAAAAGGGATGATTGACAGGGCTTAAAAACGGATATCAAAACGGTCGAAACTGCCCTGGTAGCCAAGCCAGGAAAAACGAACATCCTCAACTCGGCCAGAACGGGGACCTTGCCTGAGACGCGCCAGAAAGGTTTCAAGAGAATCACGCTTGCCTTCAGCCACTACCTGGACATTTCCATCAGAGAGATTGCGTACCCAACCTGTCAGCCCCAATTCTTTCGCAGCAGACATGGCGAAATATCGATAGCCAACCCCCTGTACATTGCCGTTCACGAAGGCCTGCAGACCTGCTAACTCGTCTTTCTTTTCAGTCACCCGGCCCTGCCCATCTAACTGAAGCGATCATCGTCAAATTCCCCGAAGGAATACTTGTCGTTATCCTCGTCTTCGTCATCGTCGTCAACGTAGCGCAGCCATTCTTCATCATCGAACCGCTCGCCTGAGAAATAGTCTTCATCATCGTCGTCATCTTCGAAGTCATCGCCCTCATCCCGGTCACGTTCTTCGAGCCGGTCCCAGGGGACGGAGAGCAAATCCAGATCTGCCTGACCTTCAGTAAATTTGAGCATCTCCATGGCTTCTTCCAGGAAGGCGATTTCGTCCTCATCCTCAGTAAATGCCATCAGTGCGTCTAACTTCCGTTCTATACCCTCACCGCCAATCTGAGCCAGAGCCCAGATGATTTCACGCCAGAGGATCTCGTCGTTGACCGAGTCGATCGCTCGCAGCAGCCTCTTACGGGCGTGCTGCAATGCCAGTTCACCGGCGGCGTGAACGGCCTGAATGCGCACTGACAGGTTTTCGTGGTCGAGGTTTTCCAGCACGTTGGCTTCCCACTGCTCATCGGCAGAACGTCCCATAGCAAACATGGCGCTTTCGAGCCAAAGGTCTTCACCCAGCGCGACTGCCTTACGCAACAGCGCCGGGACTTCCTCCCGGCTGGAGTAGCCCAGAGATTCAAGCGCCCGCCTGCGAACAAGAAGGCTGGGATCGCCATGATAGACAGCCAGCAGGGTGTCTTCGATTTCCCGCAGGGTTTGTGGGCTGAGTTTTTCGAGTTCACCCATGTAAATATATGGTCCTAACGCGTTCGCTACCGCCGCCCTGACGGATTCTTCCCTGGCAGGGTCTTTGAGGAGCCGCAGGTAGACAGGTACCAGCCGTCGGTCTTCGGCATCGAACAAAAGGTCAATTGCCAGGATGCAGACCTCAGCGTCGCTGTCATCCAGGGCTACCTTGGCAACTTCTTCGTACATTAAGATCGGGTCGATTTCTGCCAACGAGACCAGATCCTGCATAAAAGTTTTTCGCCTTGTAAGGGGAACGTTTTGCCAGCAGCTGGTGAGAAGTTCTTTTTCGTGGGAATCTAAATCTGAAAACTGATACAAGAACCGAGCTGGAAACTGGTGTTCGAGATCCATGAGGGCGTTAATCAGGTCTTGAAAGGAGTCAGCTGAATCCATATTACCTCGTTAAGGTCCCAAAATGGGGTTGCGGAAGTCCTGGATAGTGATGAAGACCATCAGCAGGATCAGGGCAAAGAAGAAAATGTTGTTGATTGCCAGAGCAACATTGTCTGGAATGCGCTTACGGGTGATCGCTTCGATAATCAGGAAGAGGATTTGTCCTCCGTCCAGAGCTGGTATGGGCAGTAAGTTGGTGATACCGATCGCGATGGAAATCATCGAGACGATGGAGAGGCGATAGATCGGGAAACTGCCAATGCCAGTGGCAGGCGCGCTCTGGTCCATCTGGGCAGCGCTGTTAAAAATATCGTAGATGCCTTTGATCCCGACCAGGCGGGCCTCTTCAGGCGCAATTGCACCCCTGACCAGATTTACAGGAATCATCAAGGTTGTTTCCACCTGCAGCCAGAAAGTCTTCAATGCCTGGGTCACAGACTGCCCCAAAGGCAGCGAAATCACAGGGCTGGTGATGCTAACACCGAAGGCGCCCTCGTTCTCTGGCGGATTGCTGCGGGGGGTCAACTCGACTGTGTAGGTCTGACCATCGCGGATATAAGTCAATTCAACTGGCTGGTCCAGGTATTGTCTGGTGGCGGATTGGATGCTGTCTACGCCATCTATCTCATAATCGCCAACTGAGGCGATGATGTCGCCCGGCGCCAAACCTGCGATCTGAGCCGGTGAGTTATCAGCAACTTCAGAAATCATCACCTTGCTGATGTCCTGCCCACCCGCGACCGAAAACATGATGATCAACAGGACGATCCCGAACAGGAAGTTCATGGTTGCCCCAGCCACCAATACCAAAAAGCGCTTCCATTTTGGGGCAGCCAGCAGCCCGCCTGGCTCGCCTTCATCGGTTTCACCCTTGGGACGAACAAAACCGCCAAAGGGAATCCAATTGAGGGTGAACTCGGTCCCTTTCCAGGTAAACAGCCTGGCTAACCTGGGGGGGTAGCCAAAGCCAAATTCTTCTACTTCGATCCCGAGCGATTTGGCAACCAGCATGTGCCCCAGCTCATGGATGAAAACCAGAAAGCCAAAAAAGAAAATAAACTGTAAAATCGTCCAGATGTTATTCATAGCTGCTCCTAATTCGATATTATACCTAAATTGAATCTTCGTCACCGGGTTCACCAAGGCTTGTAGATACTGGTAGATGAGGAGAGCCTCTGGCGCCTGAAGCTGGATGGGCAACGGTTTTGTCAGGCTCTGGCTTGGTGTTCCGCCCCGCCCATGTGAAAAGAAAACCCCCGCGATCGCGCACGGGGGTTGAATATTTGGTTGAGATTAATACTATGCCAGGGCGGTTTCAATCACCTTGGCAAAAGACTGGGGATCGCGCACGGCGATATCAGCCAGCATTTTGCGGTTGATGATTACATCGTTCTTGCGCATCCCGGCGATGAAGCGACTGTAAGTCGTACCGTTCAGACGGGCAGCAGCGTTGATGCGGGTGATCCAGAGACGGCGCAGGTCGCGTTTGCGATTGCGGCGGTCGTTGTAGGCATACCACTGGGCATGCAGGAAAGCCTCATTAGCACGTCTGAACAAATGATTGTAACTGCCGCGATAACCACGGTTATGGGCAATCAGCCGCTGATGACGGCGTCGGCGGGTTGGTCCACTCTTTACTCTTGCCATTATTACTCCTTTGCGGTCCCCTGGGCGTCAGACTTTTGGTCTCGTTGCAAACACCCAACAGCCACACTAATCCGAATACAACAGGACAGTCTTTAGTCCCTCTTGCTCATATAGGGTGCCAGGCGCTTTATGTTCTTGACGAACTCGCTGCCGTTGACCTCAATCGTTTTTGCGAGCAAATATTTTGTTCGCTTGGAAGTATTACGGCGCAAGTGGCCTTTCCCGATCTTGGTACGAACAACTTTACCGGATCCAGTCATGCGAAAGCGTTTGGACGTAGCCTTATGAGTTTTTAATTTGTATTTTCCACTACTCTGTTTACGTGGCACGATCAAACTCCTCTTTAGAAAATCCAACGGCTGTGAACAAACGCAGCCGTTGGTCAATATACCAAACAAATATTATACCAGAAAATCTGGCTTGTCAACCAGTAGAAATAGAATCAACTTTTCTTTGGAATCAGCATCATGAACATGGACCGACCTTCCATATTTGGCGGTTGTTCAATCTCTGACACGTCGCTCAACTCTTCCGCGATGTCTCGCAGGTCTTGCAAAGCCAGCTCGGGGTAGGTGATCTCGCGACCCCGGAAGCGAATGGTTACCCTGACCTTCATCCCACTTTCCAACCAGCGGCGGGCATTTCGTACCTTAAAGCCCTGATGGTGGTCACTGGTCTTTGGCCGAAGACGAATCTCTTTGATTTCGATCTTGGTTTGGGCTTTTCTGGCTTCGCGTTCCTTCTTCTCTTTCTCGTAAAGGAACTTGCTGTAATTGATAATCTTACAAACGGGTGGGTCGGCGTTCGGGGCGATTTCTACCAGGTCCAGTCCGGCGTCGTTTGCACGACGAAAGGCTTCGTCGATGCTGACTATACCGACATTTTCTCCGGTTTCGTCAACCAGGCGGACCTTCTCTGCGCGGATGCGCTCATTAATACGATACTCTTGTCTACTGCTAATATTCTTTTTCTCCTCGATTATAGAATTGCGATATTTTACCAACAATCGGCGTGACTTTATATTACCATAAGCTTAAAAGTTTCGTCAATATTTTCGGATAACAAACAGGCAATATTTGGTGGGTTTTCTCTTCAGTTTGACCCAGTTCTACTTCGAAACGGGTAGAATTGACTCTGAAGGAGAAAACTATGGACATACATCATAATTTAGAAAAATATGCAGATTTGATCGTTAACATCGGGCTGAACCTGCACAAGGGCGACAAGCTGTCGATGCGCATGAGTGAGCATTCATTGCCTTTGGCTCGGCTGGTGGCAAAAAAGGCTTACGAAAAAGGCGTCAGTGACGTGCGCATGGAATTCTCGGACGACACGATTACCCTGGACCGCTATCTGTACGCGCCAGAGGAAGCCTTTGCTCATTATCCGGAATATCAGGTCGACTTCAATGAAAGTGCGCTGAAAGATAACTACAACGTGGTCAACTTGTTGGCACCCAACCCGGATCTGCTCAAACCGGCTGACCCCGCCCGCATTGCGCAATGGCAAAAAGTTGCTGGCAAAGCCAACAAACGGCTGATGTCGTACACCATGCAGAACAAGGTCAAGTGGTGTGTCACCGCAGTGGCAAGCCCTGCCTGGGCTGAGGCGGTCTTCCCTGATTTGCCTGAAGAGGAAGCCATGCAGAAACTTTGGGAGAATATCTTCAAAGCCACGCGGGTGGACCAGGACGATCCGATTGCCGCCTGGGAAAAACACGACCAGGAGTTGAAGAAACACGAAGCTTTCCTCAACGATGCCCGCTTCGATCGGGTGAACTACCAGGGGCCGGGGACGGACCTGACAGTGGGTTTGGTCAAGAACCACGTCTGGAAAGGCGGCTCTGGCTACAGCCAGAAGGGTGACCGTTTCTTCCCCAATATCCCCACGGAAGAAGTTTTCAGCATGCCCGATGCCGATCGCGTAGATGGCACTTTGCGTGCCACCATGCCGCTATCTGTGCGTGGGCAGATCGTGGATGATTTCCACTTCACCTTCAAAGACGGCCAGGTGGTCGATTATGACGCGGGCACAGGCAAACAAATTTTGGATGATCTGCTCGAAATGGACGAAGGCGCCAAGCGCCTTGGTGAGATCGCCCTGGTTGCGGATAACTCGCCCATCAGCAATACCGGCATCCTGTTCAAGAACACGCTTTTTGATGAGAATGCCTCCTGCCACTTTGCGCTGGGCGCCGCCTATAGCGAAAACCTCAAAGGTGCCACCGACCGCAGTGAAGAAGAGAACCGCAAGCTGGGCATGAACAACTCTCTGATTCACGTCGATTTTATGGTGGGTGCTAAAGATGTGACTGTCACCGGCATCAAGGAAGACGGTACTGAGGTAGTGCTGCTGAAAGACGGCGACTGGCAGATTTAGCCTGGCCGCGCGCAGAACCCAATCGTTCATGATCCTTTGGAGCGGTCAAGCGACCGCTCCTTTTGCACCCTCTCGACGACGCCGATTTCTTGATCGAAAGCAACCGACAGCAGAAGCGAAAGCCAATCTCATGATTGCTCCAATCAGGTAAAATCAACTTAATGACTCATCGAAACCAGATTATCCTGAGCAAACTGACCCCCCCGGCGCAGCGCAGTTCGGTGCTCGCCAGACCAAGGGTGGTGCAGCTTTTGCGAGGTTGTCTTGATTATCCCGTCACTGTCGTGGTCAGCGAAACGGGATATGGCAAAACCACCTCAGCATTGACCCTGACCCAAAGCCTCGAGGTACCGGTCTTCTGGTATACCGTCTCAAGAAACGAGCGCGACCCACGCTTGTTTCTGTCTTATCTTTGCACGTCCTTCAACCAGGGCAAACAAAAGCTCGGTCAACCAGCCTTACGGGTTCTCGAAGATCACCAGGCAGATTTCAAGGAATGTCTGATCGGGCTGCTCAACTCGATTTCCACCAACCTGACCCAGGAAGCCCTGCTGGTATTGGACGACTTTCAAGGAGTGCATGACTCGCAGGAAATCCTCGAAATCGTGGATTGGTTTATTGAAAACCTGCCGGGGAATTTACACGTCCTGATTCTGAGTCGAATTCCATTGCAGTTCCCATCTATGAACAAATGGCAGATACGGGGGAAACTGCTCAAGCTTGATAAAGAATCGCTCAGGTTCTCAGAAGGCGAAACCAACCAACTGTATCAGTCCACCTATCAACTGGAACTCAACCAGGAGGAGCTTTCGCTGGTTCACCGGCTGACCGAAGGCTGGGCGATCGGTCTGCAAGTTGTCTGGCAGTCGATCAAAGCGTTTCCTGAATTGAATTTACGCAGCCTGCTGCACCAGGAGAGCGCGCCTTCCCGCACGAACCTGTTCGATTACCTGGCTGAAGAAGTTCTGGATATGCAGTCAGATGAACATAAGAATTTCTTGATCAGCACTTCGATCCTGCAGTTTCTTGACAGTGATATCTGCGATTTTTTGATGGACACACAAGACAGTACCAGGATGTTAGGCGATTTATATAAATCGGGGCTGTTTATCGAACAACTAAAGCCGGATGTCCTGCGTTATCACCACATCTTCAGGGGATTCTTGCTGAGCCAACTGGAAAAGAACCCTGAAAAGGCCAGGAATCTGCATCGCAAGGTCGCCAGTTATTACCGCGCTCATCATTACTGGGAACGGGCGATCGCGCATTTGATTTCAGCCGAAGAATTCACTCGCGTGCGTCAGATCCTGGATGACGTTGGCGACAGATTGCTGCAGTCAGGCTTGAAACAAAGTGTGCGCTACTGGATGACGCGACTTCCGGAAGAAGAAATGGCAGCTTACGCTTACGGCAATTATTTGCTGGGAGAGGTGGAACGCACGGAAGCGCGGTTTGACCAGGCGCTTGAATCCTACCGTACCGCTCAGCGTCTGTATCAGAGCCAAAACAACGCCTGGGGCATGAGCCTGGCCATGCGAGGACAAGCCCAGGTTTACCTTGACACGCTCAGACCAATCAATGCCAACCAATTGTTGGAAAATGCCCTGGCATTATTGGATCCTGCTGAATATCCGCAGGAAGTGTCAGCACTGCTGACTCAGATCGCCGAGAACCAGATCAACCAGGGAGCCATGGGCGAAGCGGAGCGAAGCCTGGACATGGCACGCCAACTCTCCCCTATCAAGTCAGAAACGCAGTCCTTTATCGAGGCGCGCTTGCTTCTGCGGACCGGTCGGTTGGATGAAGGGATCCGCTTGCTCGAGGAACTTGATCCGGGCAAGGTCGAAGACGTGCTGCACCGACCTGAGCGCTTTCACCGCGAGACATCGCTCTTGTTGTCTTTGTTTTATTCTCTCAAGGGCGAACAGGAAACTGCCCGGGAATACGCCAAAGAAGGGCTGCAGGTATCCAGGCAGCTGCAGGCCAGTTACGTGGAAGCCGTGGCAAAAATCCGCCTCGGTCACGCCTTGCAGCTCGATCTTCAACAAGGACAGGACAACCCGGGTAGGCAGCATATACAGGACCTGTATGACTATGCCATTCAAAATGTGGATATCCTGCGAATCCATGTGGAACCACTGTGGGGTTTGTGCAGATTAGTGGGCTATGCTGGAAAATTGGAAGAAGCCAAAACTATCGCTGATAAAGCCCTGGTCATCGCTGGTAATGCCGGGGACGAGTGGATCGGTCTACTGGTACGGATTTCGCTTGGCGCTGCCCTGACGTTGGCGGGTGAGTACGAATCTGCGAGTGATATCCTCGCGCTGGCGACTTCTCTGGCAGATAAAGTAAACGATAATCTGGCGAAAACCGCCTCACTATTATGGCAATCTTACGCTGCTCGAAAACAGGGCTTCAAGAATTCTGCCATCCTCTTTCTTGAGCAGGCTCTTGGGTTGGTTCAGCAGCACGATTACCAGTTCCTTCTCACGCGGGCGAGCCTGTTAGGCTCGGACGACCCCTATACGTTTTATCCTCTGCTTTTGTGGGCCAGGCAAATGCAGATCAAACCTGACCTAGTCAGGCGAATACTCTCGTCAGCAGCAATAGATGGTGATTATCATCCGGGATACCGCCTGGGGTTGAAACTATTGGGAGGCTTTGAGGCACGCAAAGGCAAACAACTGATAAGCAGCGACCAATGGAAACGCGAGAAAGCCAGGCAAATGCTGCAGGCTCTGGCGCTTAATCGGTCAAAGGGTATCAGCAAGGAGCAACTCGCCTTGTATTTCTGGCCTGACGCAGAGGAATCCACCGCCAACAACAATTTTAAGGTAACCCTCAGCGCGCTTAACCAGGCGCTGGAACCAGAGCGCCCACCCAAAGAGAGCCCTTACTTTATCACCCGCAGTGGCGATCAATATCAACTGAACCCTCAGGCTGATATCTACCTGGACATTGATGAATTTGAGCGGCTCGCGCGCAGCCATGATCTGATGGATTGGGAATCAGCCCTGGACCTGTATCAGGGACGCCTGCTGGAGGGTGAACCTCTGCAGGAATATTTTATGTCTGACACGCAGTATTATCATCGCCTTTATCTGGATATCCTGGTCAAGCTCATCGATGCCAGCATTCTGCAGAAAGATCATGAAAAAGCGCTGGAGCTCAGCAATCGTCTGGTCAGGCAGGAACCACTGCTTGAGGTGGGCTACCTCTACCAAATGCGCATTTATGATGCCTTGGGCAACACAGCTTTGGTGCACAAGGTTTACCAGCAGGCGTTGGCGGTCAGTCAGACAATCTATGGGCCGGGCGCAGCATCGGATGAACTGAAAAATTTGTATGTTGAATTGACAAGATAGGCTCTTGTTTGAATTCCTGACAGTTGTCTCATCACACGCCGGCCAGATGGGCTCGCTGGGCAACCGGCTCCAAAACCCCCCAGGCAGTTAAACCTGACCGTAAATCCACTCCGATTTGTAACCAGTTTGTAACCCAGACTTGTTATAAATCTGTTCAGACTGGGATTTTTACCTGTTTTTGAACGTTCCAAGCTTAATCAAAGGAGAAAAGTATGCTGTTGAAGGATAAAGTTTGTATCATCACCGGTGGCGCCGCAGGTATTGGCAAAGCCACTGCAGAGAAGTTCGCCGCTGAAGGTGCTAAGGTCGTCATTTGTGACGTGAATGAAGAGGCTGGTAAAGCTCTGGCTGACAGCCTGGGTAATAATGCCAGTTTTTGGAAAGTAAACGTGGTCGACCGGCAGGAAGTGCAGGCATGGGTCGATCAGGTGATCGAACGTTACGGGCGTATCGATGTGTTGATCAATAACGCCGGCATCACCCGCGATGGTCAGTTCGTCAAGTTTAAGGAAGGCGAAGTGGTCGGTCAGATGGGTGAAGACGCCTTTGACGCGGTTATCGCCGTAAACCTTAAGGGAGTCTTCAACTGCACTCAGGCAGTAGTTCCCTATATGATCAAACAGGGCGGCGGCGCGATTGTGAGCGCCTCCAGTGTGGTCGGTTTATACGGCAATTTTGGTCAGACAAACTACGCCGCAACCAAGTTTGCGGTTATCGGCATGACCAAAACCTGGGCTCGAGAGCTGGGCAAATATCAGATACGCGTCAACGCGGTGGCGCCGGGCTTTATCCTGACCGAGATGGTACAGAAGATGCCGGAGAAAGTGCTGGATGGCATGGCAGCCGGCACACCGCTGAAGCGTCTGGGCACTCCGGAAGAAGTCGCCAAAGTTTACGCCTGGCTGGCCAGCGACGAAGCATCTTACATCCACGGAGCGGTCATCAGCGTGGACGGCGGCATCGTTTTGGGTACGTAGTTGAGCTTTCTCTAAGACAGAAAATCAACAGATGACGAAAGGAAAATGATGACTCGTTACGCAAATATCTTAAGCACCGGGATGTATCTTCCCGAAAATGAGATTACCAATCAAATTTTTTCTCAATGGATGGGCCAGGTCAGCGAGAAACTGGCCGAGGTAGTCTACAAATTTGAAGCCAGCAGCGGAATCAAAACCCGCTTTTATGCGCTGGAAGATTGGGCGACCTCAGACCTGGCCGTTGAAGCCGGAAAAGCAGCCATCGCTGCCGCGGGCATTACGCCTGAAGAGGTTGACCTGGTCATTGTCGGCACTGACAGCCCAGATTACATTACCCCGGCTACCTCAGTCGTTACTCAATACAAACTGGGTGCGGTCAATGCGGGAACCTGGGATGTTGGCTGCGCCTGCGCTTCTTTCCCGACCGCGCTGGCTCAGGCGGCCGGTCTGATAGCCACCAATCCGCATATGAAGTACATCCTCGTGATTGGCGCCTATATGATGCACAAACTTTCCGACTATAAGCACGACGTCATGGCCTTTTTCTACGGCGATGGCGCTGGCGCGGCAATTGTGGGTGCCACAGATAAACCTGGCTACGTTTCGTGTTCGATTAAAGCGGATGGCTCTTATCACAAACATTGGGGCATTTATTCGGGGGGTACTTATGAACCTGCCACGGTTGAGAGTGTTGAAGCCGGGCGTACCAAAGTCAGATTGATGACGCCCTTCCCACCGACCGTCAACCTTGAAGGCTGGCCTGCACGCGTGCGGGAATGCGCCGCCAACGGTGGCTTCGAAGTGAGCGATATTGATCACATTATCTTCACCCAGGTAAATTTGAACAGCATCAAAACTGTCATGGAAGACCTGGGTCTGCCGGTAGAGAAAGCCCATCATGTCATGGATAAATGGGGTTACATGGGCTCGGCGTGTCTGCCGGTCGCATTCCACGACGCCATCGCGCAGGGCAAGATCAAATCGGGTATGCGCGTAGTATTCTGTGGCTCTGGGGTTGGTTACAACCAGGCCGCCACCTGTTTTATTATGCCTTAACAGGACCTAGTCGATGAGATGGCAAGAGGAATATAAAAGCAAACTAATAAGCATGACCGAAGCGATCGGCATGGTCCAATCGGGTATGACGATTTCAATCGGCATTGCGGCTTCAGAGCCAGTGGGTATGCTTGAGGAGATGGCCAGGCAGGCTGAGCGTTTTGAAAACGTCACAACCTGGACCTGTCTGCCCATGCGCGCTTATGACATCTTCATGAAGCCCGAGATGGAAGGCCATATTTTCAACGAAAACTGGTTTTATGGCGCCCCGGACCGAGCTGTACATGCTGAAGGGCGGGTTTCATACACGCCTAATAACTTACATAAGGCTGGTCCGGATAAATTAATTGGGCACGGCGGACAGGTGGACATGATGTTGGGCGTCTGCACGCCGCCAAACGCGGAAGGGTTGGTCTCCCTTTCGATGGGGGCGGTAGTCGAACGCGATATGATCGACGCAGCTGACATCGTCATCCTGGAGGTCAACCCTAATCTTCCCTGGACCGATGGCGATGTTGTCATCCCGCTTTCGATGGTTGATCATTTCGTGGAATTCGAAAGCCCGCTTGTGCAGGTGCCTTCGCCCACGCCCAATGAGACTGATGAGCTCATCGGTCATAATGTGGCCGAGTTTATCGAGGATGGCTGCACGATTCAGCTGGGAATAGGTGGTATGCCAAATGCCGTGGCCGATTTTATTTCGGACCGTAGAAACCTGGGCGTCCATTCTGAGCTTCTGGTAGATGGGGTCTACAAGCTTTGGGAGGCGGGCGCTGCTGATAACAGCCGCAAAACCCTGCATCCGGGCAAATTTGTGGCCACCTTTGCCATCGGTACCCAGCCGCTGTACGATTTTATGAATGACAGCCCGGACGTGCTGCTGCTGCGCGGCAGTTATGTCAATAATCCCTATGTCATCGCTAAAAATTACCGCATGATCAGTATCAACACTGCTCTGCAGGTGGACGTTTTAGGTCAGGTTTGCTCACAGTCACTGGGGACGCGTCAATTTAGCGGAACCGGTGGACAGCTGGACACCCACCGCGGGGCGCAAATGTCTGAAGGTGGAAAGGGCATCATCGCTCTGCGCTCAACTGCCAAGAGCGGCACGATTTCAACCATCGTGCCAACCTTAGCTCCCGGCGCCGGCGTGACAGTGCCCAGCCAGGATGTCGACACGATTGTGACCGAGTATGGCAGCGCGCAATTACGCGGGCTGTCTGTCAAGAAGCGCATGGAAGCGCTGATCAACATCGCCCACCCCGATTTCAGAGAATCTATCCGTGAAGAATCCCACCGACTGGGGATTGTCCCGGATAAGCGCTTCTTTTAAATAAAGGAGAGAAGATGGACCAAGCAGTCTTAGGTAAATGGACTCAAATAGAAGGGCAGCCCTATCCGGGCCTGTATTTCCTTTTCAAAGATGACGGCACCTTCGAAGCTCGCTATGACGAGTTGGGCATAGTTTCCAGTGGGACCTGGCAGGCCGGGGAAGGCAAGATCGATATGGATCAGAAAAAGCATACCTTCGGATTGGTTGGTAAGTATGAAGGATTGTACGAAGTCGAGGGCGATATGCTGCGTATGAATCTGGTGGCGGCTGGCGAACATGAGCGGCCAACCGATTTGGAAAAATCGGTACTTTACCGAAAAGAGAAGGCATAGAAAGCATGGCGAAAAAGTTATCTCGCGGTGTGGCAATTGTCGGTGTTGGAATGAGCGAATTTGGCGCCTTCCCAGACAAAACTTCTCGTGATCTTTTTGTTGAAGCTTATCTGGAGCTTAAGCAAAGTGTTCAAAAAGGTTTTGACCCCAAAGACATTGAGACCTTCTATATGGGCAACTTTTCTTCAGACCACTTTGAGAATCAAGGTCATCTGGCGCCGATTGTGGCAAGCTGGGTTGGTCTGTCTCCTGTAGCCAGTACCCGGATCGAGGATGCCTGCGCGAGTGGGGGCGTAGCGCTTCGACAGGGGGTTTTGGCTATCGCTTCCGGAGCTGTAGATATCGTCCTGGTGGGCGGTCTGGAAAAAATGACCGACCTGCCTGGTGCCAAAGTCACTGACACATTGGCTTTGGCGGCAGACTCAATGTTTGAAGTGCCGACTGGGTTTACTTTTCCAGGTTTTTATGCTGCCATGGCAAGTGCCTATATCGATCAATACCAGGCCGATCCGGACGCGCTTTTGCGAGTAGGCATCAAAAATCATCAGAACGGGGCCCTAAACGAGAAAGCACAGTTTAACCAATCTATTCCTGAGGTTATGGAGAAGAAAAAGAGCAAAGCTGCGCAGAAAGGTCTGCCGGTGCCCGAATGGGAGGACGAGATGGCTTTCATGAAAGACCCGAAAGCCAACCCGATGATAGCCTGGCCCCTGCGTTTGTTCGATTGTTCGCCGGTTTCTGATGGGGCCGCAGCCGTGCTGCTGGTGAGTGAAGAGTTGGCTGCGAAGTACACAGATACCCCGATTTTTGTAATCGGTTCAGGACAGGCCAGCGATGGCGCTCTGGCCGAGCGCGAATCGCTCAGCAATATTCCCGCTGCTGTGGAGGCAGCCAGGCAAGCCTACGAAATGGCTGGGATTGCACCTGAGGACATCGATTTCGCGGAAGTACACGACTGCTTCACCATTGCTGAAATCATGGCAAGTGAAGACCTGGGTTTCTTTGCTCATGGAGAGGGCTGGAAAGCAGCCTTGGAAGGGCGAACGGCGCGGGATGGCAGCCATCCAATCAACCCCAGCGGCGGTTTGAAGGCCAAAGGTCACCCTGTGGGCGCTTCAGGCGTGGGACAGGTTGTGGAGGTCTGGAAGCAGTTAAACGGCATTGCCGGGGAGAGACAACTGAGGGGAAAACTGAAGTACGGGTTGGCTCACAACGTTGGCGGAACCGGACAGACCTGCAGCGTGCATATCTTCGAGAAGAGGAACTGAAATGACAGAACACAGTCTGTATTCCAGAGAGTTTGACCAGGCAATTGCCCAGGATGTCTTGATCGGATCCCGCTGTCTCGATTGTGCTTACACCTCAGTTCCCCAACGACAAATTTGCCCACGCTGTCATGCTGACCGCGTCCAACGCGTGGAACTGTCAGGCAGAGGAACCCTGGCGGCTTTCACCGTTATCTATATCCCCCCAACCAGCATGGCTGAGGCAGGTTATAACGCTAAAAATCCCTATTGTGTCGGTATTGTCAGCCTGGCGGAAGGCCCCCGGATCAGCGCTCAAATTGTCGGTTTAGACCTGAGCGATCCTTCCGCGATCAAGATCAATACGCCCCTCAAACAAGCCTCGATTGTCAGAGGTGAGGGAGATGCTGCCAGGAAGTTCCTGGCGTTTGAACCAGCATAGTGAGAAATTGAGATGCCGCGTATAGCTGTCAACGATATCAACCTGTACTACGAACTTCACGGACCCGAGGATGGGGAAGTTATCGTGCTTTCCAATGGCATCATGATGAGTACCGCCAGCTGGGTCTTCCAGACGCAGGCACTTTCCAGGCATTTCAGGGTGCTGCTGTACGATTGCCGGGGAATGTGGCAGTCTGACAGTCCTGAAGGTCCCTTTTCGATGGAGTTGCACGCTGACGATTTGGCAGCCCTGTTGGATGCACTGAAAATTGAAAAAGCTCATATCGCCGGGATCTCGTATGGCTCAGAAGTCAGCATGATGTTCGCCCTGCGGTATCCGGAAAAAACAAAGAGTCTGATCGTCATCGACGGTGTTTCAGAAGTCTCGACCCTGCTGAGATTGCAATCTTATCCCTGGAGGTTGGCAGGAGAACGCAATGATGCGGCACTGCTGTTCCACACTTCAGTATTCCTGAATTTCGGCGAAGAATACCTGATCCGGAACGAAAAGATGCTGCCCGCTGCCCAGGCAAACTTTGAGAAACTGGATCTGTCTTCTTTCGTGAAATTGATGGATGCCTTTACGTCGTATAATATTACCGAGCAACTGGGACAAATCAGTTGCCCGACTTTGATCGTGGTGGGGCAGGAAGACCCGATCAAAGGACCCAAAATGGCTCAAATAATGGTGGACCGTATCCCTCATGCTGAGTATGTTGTCGTCCCAGGCGCTGGCCACGCTTTGTGCCTGGATAAACCTGAACCGCTGAACACGCTTCTGCTGGGTTTTGTGCTGAAGCACAGTGATCAGGTGTAACACTTGTGACCAACTGACAGATGTCAGAGGTAAATAGATAGAAAAACAAGACAGGAGAAAGAATGAAAAAGTCGTTATTTTTTGTAGTCGCCATGCTGCTCATTGCGAGTATGGTATTGGGTGCTTGCGCCCAGGCCACTGAAGCTCCGGTAGTACCCGAAGTCCCAGTGGAAACTGAAGCTCCGGTGGAAACTGAAGAACCGGTCGTCACCGAAGAACCGGTTGTCACCGAAGAACCAGTGGAAGAACCTGCTGCTGGTCTGACTTGTGCCGAACCGATTAAAGTGGGTTTGATCACTGATATCACCGGCCCACTGGCCATTTACGGCGCGATGATCCAGCGCTCATTCATGCTCGGCATGGAATACGCAACCGGCGCAGAAGGATCTGCCGGCCCCGTATTTGACTTCACCCAAAACCAGGAAAGCACCTTCAAGATTGACGATTGTGAAATCCAGGTATTTGTCCGGGACGATGCCGGTCTGCCTGAAAATACAACCACTGTCGCCAATGAATTGATTGACATCCAGGATGTTGATTTCCTGGTCGGCACTGCTTCTTCTGGCGCTACCGCCGTGCTGCAGGGCATCGCCCTCGCAAATGAAGTTCCGTTGATTGTCGCACCGGCAGCAGCCAACGATATTACCGGCAAAGACTTCAACGAATTCACCTTCCGAACTGCTCGTAATAACTATCAGGACGCCATCAATGAGTGCCAGGCGCTGACAGCCAACTACTCCACCTTCATCCAGATCGCTGCTGACTATGCTTTTGGTCACGGCTCTGCTGAAGCTTTCCGCGATGCCTGTACTCTCGGCGGCGGAACATTTGTTGCTGACGACATTTTCGCCCCGGCCACCACCACCGATTTCACTCCTTATATGGAGCAAATCGCTGCTTCTGGCGCAGAGGCTTATATCGTCTCTTGGGCTGGCGCGGGCTTCATCTCGCTGGTGCAGGCTGCCAAAGACCAGGGCGTCACTGACACCATGGAACTTGGTACTACCTTTATCGATAACGCCCTGACTCCCGTGTTTTACAGCAATGCTATCGGCACTACCGCTGGTATTCTGTATCATTGGTCCGCCCCCGACAACCCTGCCAACGATTTCCTGGTTGCTGAAGCCAGCGGTCGCTATGGCGTCTATCCTGATCTTTTCGATGCTGATGGCATGAACGCTGCTATCATGATCATTGAAACCCTCAAGAAGACTAATGGCGATGTCACCCCCGCCACTCTGATCGCCGCCATGGAAGGTCTTGAATTTGAAGGCCCCAAGGGCACCATCTATATTCGCCCCGAAGACCACGTTGCCATCCAAGATATGTACATTCTCAAGCTCGAGAATCTGACCGATCCTACCGGCAACTACTATTCCTTCGTTGATACCACCCGCACCGAGCCTCCCTGCTTGCTTCCGGAAGCTCTCCAGAACCGCTGTGGCGATCTGCCCATCGGCAGTCTGACCGGCAAATAATCGCTTTAACAATGTGTCCCTGGATGTCTTGCGAGCTTCCAGGGACACTGCCTTACCTCGCTATGATTCGCAAATCAAATAGAATTGAGAAGTCATGACGTCACGAGAAACAATTATTGAAACCCGAAACCTGAGCAAGCACTTTGGCGGCTTGGCTGCGGTGGACGATGTCAGTATAAAGATCAAAGCAGGAACACTGCACTCCATCATCGGGCCCAATGGTGCCGGAAAAACCACTTTCTTTAACCTTTTGAGTGGTAACTTGAAACCTACCAACGGCAAGGTGTTTTACAAGGGTTTGGACCTTGTGGGAAAACCCATTCATCAAATGATCCATATGGGCATCGGGCGATCCTTTCAAATCACCAACATATTTCCAAATCTAACCGTCTATGAAAACATCCGGCTTGCGTCCCAGGTCATGGAGGATAAGAATTTTCGATTCCTCATGGATACATCCAAAATGAAGCAGGTCGAAAGGCGCACTGCTGAAGTTATCGCCAGGGTCGGTCTGGAAGGGCAGGCTTTGCTGCCTGCCAGGATGCTTTCCCACGGTGACCAACGCAAATTGGAACTTGGAATGATCCTTGCTCCTGACCCGGAACTGTTGTTGCTGGATGAACCCACTGCCGGTATGGCTACCGACCAGGTGCCAGAATTGATCAGCTTAATTCAGGAAGTACAGCAGTCTGGTTCAAAAACTGTCATCCTGGTAGAACATAACATGAACGTGGTCATGCAAGTTTCGGATGAGATCACCGTCATGCATCAGGGCAAAGTTCTGGCACAGGGCACGCCCAGTGAAATTGCGGGCAATCTGGATGTGCAAACTGCTTACCTGGGAGGTCTTTATGACCTTCATTCCTAGGTTTCCCTGGCAATTCAACTTGAAAATTAAATCGGAATGGAGTCTGGTATGAGCAATATCCTTGAGGTAAAGAACATCCATTCCTTTATCAATCAGTATCATATCCTTCAGGATGTTGATTTTGTCGTACCGCAAGGTTCGATCACGGTGCTGCTGGGGCGCAACGGCGCCGGAAAAACCACCACCCTGAAATCTATTCTGGGACTGGCATCGGTAAGGGAAGGGCGAGTTATTTTTGAGGGCAGGGAAGTACAGGGAATGCAGCCTTTTGAGATCGCGGCGCTGGGCATTGGTTTCGTACCTGAACACCGCGCTGTCTTCAGAGATCTGTCCGTTGAAGAAAATCTGAAAATTGCTGAACGTAATAAGGGCGATTTTGAAAGAAAACGAGAATTCATTTTTGACCTTTTCCCCGATTTGGCGAAATTCCTCCATCTGAGGGGCACGGAACTGTCCGGCGGGCAGCAGCAAATGCTGGCGATTGCCCGCGCCCTGGTGGCTGACAACCGTTTACTTCTGATTGATGAACCCAGTGAAGGTCTGGCTCCAGTTATCATCGAACGCATGATTGAAGTCATCAACCAGCTGTCTCAACAAAGCACGGTTGTGTTGGTGGAGCAAAACTTCCTGGTAGCCAGCAAACTGGCGGAATACTTTGTCATCATTGAAGAAGGAAAATCTGTCCTGACCGGACTGATGAGAGACCTGGAGGCAGACAAAGCCATGATTCAACGTTATCTTGGGGCTGCGTAGGCGTTATTATGAAAACTACTATACAAAAAAACTCCAAAGCAATTATCGTCCTGATCGTTATCGCAGCCTTCCTTTTCGTGGCAGCCCGCGGTATGTCTGGCAAGGATGTGGTCATCACCATCCTGCGCGGTTTTTCTGTCGGCTCAGTTACTTTTTTGGTGGCAGCCGGCTTTTCACTGATTTTTGGTCTGCTGGATGTGCTTAACCTTGCGCAAGGCACATCGTATATGATTGGAGCCTATGTCGGCTGGACGGTCTATGTGCGCCCTGACACCTTCGTGGACGTGCTGACACCGCTTCTGCTGATCCTCGCGGGATTTTCGCTGTCAGCTTTGTGGAAGCGGCTGGCAGGTTTCGTTCACCTGGAAACCAAACCTAAGAAGATTGTCGCATGGCTGTTGATCGTTGTCGGTTTGGTGGTGCTTGGATTGCTGTTGGCACGCTATCCGATTTCGAGCTGGGACCTGAACAATTATGCCGAGAGTCCGATTTCCTATTCGTACATGGCGGATCAAGGCTTGCGGATCATCCCGCCAGAAGCCACTTTTACCGAAATATCACCGCTGCTGGCAATCCTGGGGATTTTTGCCACCAGCTCGTTGGCAGCCTTTGGAATCGCGCTACTTAATCGCGAAGACAATCAGCAAAATAATGCCGATTGGCATAAATATGTTATCCCTGCGACTCTCTTTATTTCGGGCATCCTGATTGCGCTTTTCAATACCCAAATCACCAACTGGATGTTTGCTTTGAGCACTAACTGGCTTTTCCTGATCGCCGTGGCAGCCTCTATCTTGAGTGGCATTGGGCTGGGCGCTTTGATGGAAACTACCCTGATTCGCCCTCTTTATAGCCGCCCAATTTACCAACTCATGCTCACGCTTGGTCTGGGTACCATTGGCGTGCAAATCGTGCAGGCGGTCTGGGGTCGACCGGAGTTTGTCTGGCCGAAGCCAGAACTGTTTACGGGAACAGGCGGCGCCTGCCCGGCAACCAACCTGACTGACTTGATCGAGAATCAATGCTCCACAATCATGCTTCTGGGAGGTAGGGTAAGGGTCTATGATGAGATCTTTATCCCGATCGTTGGGATTATCGTGCTCATCCTGGTGTGGACCCTGCTAAAACGCTCACGCATAGGGATGATTATCCGCGCCGGTGTGCAGGATCGCCAAATGGTCGAAGCCCTGGGCATCAACGTAAGACGAGTATTCACCCTGGTATTCGCGCTGGGTGTCGGTCTGGCAGCTTTTGGCGGTGCCCTGGCGGCACCATCTGCTGGATTGACTTCCACCATGGGCGAAAAATTATTGTTGAGTGCCTTGATCGCCCTGGCGATCGGCGGTCTGACCAGCTTTCCAGGCGCAGCGTTAGGTTCGCTTCTGGTTGGGTTGATTCAACAATTTATGATCAAATATGGTCAGATTGGCATCCCCCTGCCATTCACCGACACTGTGTTTAAGCCTTCACCGGCCCTGGTGCCGGCCTCGACAGTGCTGCTGATGGTGATAATTTTGCTGATTTTGCCGAACGGCTTGCTGGGAAAGAAGGAGTAGCCATGACAACCAACTCAAACTTTTTGACCAGAAACCGCGGTATCCTGATTTTTATGGCGGTTATGTTGATCGCGCCTTTTTTGGTTGGGCTGATGGAAGGTTCTTCACCCGCCACCATATTAAACAACGCGGGAAGTGTCTCGCGCTTCCTTGAAGGATTGGCAATCGAGATTTTCATCTGGGCAATTTTCGCGCTAAGTTTCGATTTGCTATTTGGCATCACGGGACTGTTATCGTTTGGTCATGCCATGTTCTTTGCCGTGGCTGCCTATCTGACGGGCATCGCCCTTAAGACCCTGCAGCTCCCCTTTTGGCAGGTGGTCTTACTGGTTTTATTTGCAGCAGTCCTGCAGGCGCTGCTGTTCAGCCTGGTGTTACCAAGGGTAAAAGGCATAACTTTCACCTTGGTCAGCCTGGGCTTTGCCTCTGTATTTCATATTATTGTCATGTCCAGCGATATGATCAACCTCACCGGTGCCGATGTCGGTTTGCAAGGGGTGCCGGTACCGGCTTTTCTCAATCCTACCAATGAACGGTTTCGCTTCTATGTAATTGCGCTGGTATTGCTGGTGGCAACTTACATTTTTTACCGGCGTTTTGTGGCATCGCCAACTGGGCGGGTTTGTGTCGCTATTCGGGAGAATGAGGGTCGGGCGAAGATGCTGGGATACAACACCACCACTTTCAAGATCCTCGCCATGATCATCTCGTCGGTCACGGCTTCGATAGCCGGTATGCTGCATGCACTTTATCAACCAATCATCAGCCCGACTGTAGCTGATTTGGGTTTCACGGTAACCGCCTTGCTGATCGTGCTAATTGGCGGTGTTGGCTCTCTGAGCGGGGCAATCGTTGGAGCTTTTGCCTTACGCCTGGTCGATTTTGTCTTGAGACGATTTGTGGGGGCATCCGCCAGCATTATCACCGGAGCGATTTACGTGGTCTTTGTGTTGTTTGTTCCTTACGGCATCATCGGCACCATGCGGCTGCGAAAACTGAGTACCAGAGCAGGCTGGAAAGAAGTTTTGGCCCGGATAACCGGGAAATCCTAAAACATAAAAACGGGCTTGCATGCAAGCCCGTTTTTTGTCTTCTATCGTGATGTTTATGCGCCAGGACGGAATTGCTGTCCAGCGACAATAGGCCAGGTCTCACACAGTTCTTTGGTTATATGTGAAATTTGGTCTATCTAAAAATTGCAAAACTCTTTTACACCTTCCGCTCAATTTCGTCCAGGGCAAGCGCAAGGAAATCGTCTACATTCATGGCGCCAGGATTCTCGCCGCTGCGGCGGCGCAGGGCAACCTGACCGTCTTCCAACTCACGGTCGCCGATCACGAGCATGTAAGGATACTTTTCTTTCTGAGCGTTGCGTATCTTGGCGTTCATGCGGTCAGAGCTGTCGTCTACCGTAACACGCAGCCCCGCCTTCTTTAACTTGTCGGCAACTTCATGCGCATAGACGTTATGACGGTCGGCAATTGGGATCATCATGACCTGTTTGGGCGACAGCCAGGCAGGGAAAGCCCCGCCATAATGCTCGATCAGCACGCCAAAGAAGCGTTCCATTGAGCCTAATAAGGCTCTGTGTACCATGTAAGGGCGATGTTCTTTGCCGTCCTCACCAATATAGGTCAGGTCGAAGCGTTCTGGCTCGTTAAAATCGAATTGAATGGTTGAAAGCTGCCACTCTCTACCCAGCGCGTCGCGAACTTTGAGATCGATCTTGGGTCCGTAGAACGCGCCTCCGCCTTCATCTATCTCGTAAGGCACGCCCATGCGTTTGAGCGTATCTTCCAGGGCGGCTTCGGCATCGCGCCACATTTTCTCATCGCCAACTTTCTTTTCTGGCATGGTGCTCAGATAAGCCTGAAAATCGCTGAAACCAAAGGCACGCAGCATATTGATGCTGAAATTTAACGTGAAGTCAATTTCATCCGGCATTTGGTCTGGGCGGCAGAAATGATGCGCGTCGTCCTGGGTAAACCCACGTACCCGCAAAAGCCCATGCAGGACACCCGAGCGTTCATATCGATAAACCGTGCCTTTTTCGGCAAACCGCAGCGGCAGATCGCGGTAGGATCGCAGCTGGCTCTGATAGATGTGCAGGTGGAAGGGGCAGTTCATCGGTTTGATGTAATACTCCTGGTCTTCGATTTGGATCGGAGAGTACATATTTTCTTTGTAAAAACCTAAATGCCCACTGGTCTCCCAGAGACTTGCTTTTCCGATGTGAGGCGTATAGACCAGGTCGTAATCATTGGCAATGTGCTGGTCATCCCAATAGCGCTCGATTTGATGCCGAATCATGCCTCCGTTTGGGTGCCACAAAATCAGCCCTTGCCCAACCTCGTCATTGGAGCTGTACAGGTCAAGTTCTCTGCCGAGCTTGCGATGATCACGCTTTTTGGCTTCTTCCAGCTTCCACAAATAATCTTTTAACTCATCCTTACTTTCCCAGGCGGTGCCATAAATGCGCTGCAGCATGGGGCGGTGTTCGTCACCGCGCCAGTAAGCTCCAGCGACATTGAGCAGTTTGACGGCGTGTGGGTTGATCTGCGCGGTGTTTTCCACGTGGGGACCGCGGCAAAGGTCGACAAAATTGCCAGATTTGTAGATGGTGATGGGCACTTTTTCGTCGGTCGGGTTGCCGTCGTCATCCAGCTTACCGCTCTCGAGCCCTTCGATCAACTCCAGCTTATAAGTCTGGTCTTTAAACAGGTCTTTAGCCTCGCTGGCCGAAACCTCTTCGCAGACGAAGTCTTCTTTGGCCTTGATCAGTTCCTTCATGCGCTTTTCGATGCTTTCGAGGTCATCGGGGGTGAGCGTACGAGGCAGGTCGAAGTCGTAATAAAAGCCATCTTCGATCGCCGGCCCTATGGCGACTTGTCCATCGGGGAACATCTCCAGAACTGCTTCAGCCATTACATGCGCGGCTGAATGGCGGATACGGTATAGTCGCGACTTTTCGTATTCCTCTTGTTTGTTTGACATAACTCCTCCATTGCCGGTTGTTTGCTGAGATTTTTGTGGGGTCGTTTTGTACAACCGAATCTTAAAACAAAAAGACCCTCGCCCTGGGGCGAGAGATCTCTCACGCGGTTCCACCCAGATTGCTCTATACGAGCATCTCATTAGGCCGATAACGGGGCGACCGTTCACCTTAATTGGGAAACCTTTCAGGCTCATGCTGGCAGGTGGTTTTGGGAAGCCTCTTTTGAACCGGTTCACACTCTCCCGGTCTCACTGGCAAAATCCGGCTTCTTACTCTTCCTGCGTTAACGCGTTACATTAAATATATCCTATTTTTGGCGAAAATCAAGGAAATTGTCCATCAACATCATTCCTCGCTAAAGCGCCCGCGTCCGCCTCCTTCCGCTGGTTCAGAAAGATATTATGATAAAATTGTCCCCGTGTTCCATTAGTTGGAGAGGTTGGACATCAGTTGAAATTACGGTGCATAACTGGGATTAATACTCCATGTGGAGAGGGGGGTCCCGAATCTTTTTGTTTCGAGGCTGCTTTTGATGGCAAATTCCAGCCATGGTAGCTGATTTTGAAAGTATTGGATAGCAGTGGCAAGTGCCAACCCCTGTCTGGTAGAGGTTGCCGACCTGACTGCGCCTGGCGGATTAACGCGCTATGCTAAAGAAAAGTAACCTCCTTCAGACCGCCCTACTGGCATTTGGATTATTGGTCATCTGTTTTCTTTCTTATGCAGTAGCTCTGGGTAAGGTCGGGTTCTTTTTAGACGACTGGTACATCATCTGGACTTACCGCACCTTTGGCACCGCTAAATTCGCAGAATTCTTCAAGGGCGACAGGCCTCTTTTTTCCTACGTCTATCGATTTTTTATTCCCATTTTTAAAGATTCTGCCTTCGGCTGGCAACTATTTGCCATCTTTACGAAATGGCTCTCAGCGCTCTCACTCTGGGTTCTGTTGCGAATGTTGCTGCCGCAGCGCAAATGGCTGACCTACGCGGTGGCCGCGATCTTCCTGGTGTATCCTGGTTTTAAATTCCATTATTTTTCAGTGATGAAAAGTCAGGGCTACGCTCTCTTCACAATATACATTTTGTCCCACATTTTTATGGTTCTTGCTGTACGCAAGCCAAAAAGACGAATTCAATTTTTCGCAGCGGCGATTATTTGTCAGATTATTGGGATCGCTCCCCAGGAATATTACTATGGGTTCGAATTGGTCAGACCTATAGTGATTTATCTGAGTCTCCCGGAGGAAGATCAAGGATTCAAATCAAGTTTATCGCGCGCTTTTAAATTCTGGCTTCCCAACCTGGCTGTCATGGCAGGGTTTACTTTTTTTAGAATCTCGCAAAGCAACCTTTACTCTTACCAAATCAGTTTTTACAGCAATTTAGAGTCAACCCATTACAGTCTCTAATCACCTTCGGCAATAATCTGGCAAGCGGATTGTTGAGCAGTTGCCTCCAGGTCTGGGCAGAACTGATAGAACACCTTTATCAGGCTGAAGCTGCTGTCGAATTGCCCACACGGTTGGGTTTAGTCGTGCTGGCAGGTCTGGTGTCCTGGTATTTTTTGTATCGGGCTGAGCAGAAGGAGACGGGTACTACACACTGGCGACAGTCTGCCGCCCTGGTTGGCCTAGGTTTGATCGTGGCATTGGCTGCTATGATTCCATTTTTGGGCGGCGGGTTTACAGTTGGGCTGGATTGGCACAATAACCGCTTTCTTTCGCCAGTTTCGATCGGAGCAAGCCTGTTTTTGGTTGCCTTGATCGAACTTATTATCCCTAAAAAGAAACAACTCAAACTGGCGTTGTTGGCGCTGATTATTGGCTTGTCAGTACAGGCCAACTACGTCAATGGGATTGCCTTCATTGATGCCTGGAATCAGCAGGCGGATTTCTTTGCGCAGCTGACCTGGCGTGCGCCTCAAATTGAAACGGGCACAGTCGTGATCACGCCCGACGTGCCCTTTGGACAATATTTCTCGGGTCCGTCATTAACGGCGCCGCTAAACTTAATTTACGCTCCTGACCTGCATGAGAATCCGGTCCCATATCAATTAATGCTGAGTGGAACACCCCAAATGGAGAGTATGCCTGACCTTATTCAAGGTCAGAGGATCGACCTCAATATGCGGGTATCCAGGTTTGTCGGCAACACATCCGACATGATCGTTGTATTCCAGCCACGGCAAGGTTGCCTGCAGGTTCTTTCGTCCACGACCCCCCCAAATCCTTTGAATCTGACCGTTACGCAGCCATGTGGGAAGAATTGATCGCGCTTTCAAATTTGGACCTCATCAATATAAAAGCCCCGAGTGCTATACTTCCGGAGGAATTCTTTGGAAAGATATCAACGGACAACTGGTGTTATCATTTCCAGCGTGCAGCCTTGGCGGAGCAGCAGGAAGCATGGAGGTCGGTGGTTGCGGAGTACAATCAGGCTGAGCAAGCTGGATTTTCGGCAAAGAGTACCAGGGAATGGCTTCCACTTATCAGAGCCCTGATTCACCTGGGTGAAACCAACAGCGCTCTGGAGGTCAGCTCGAGAATATTGCTTGAAGACGAGTTCGCCAGGCAGGGGTTGTGTTCAGCCTGGCAGACTTATTACCAACCCGAATCCGCGTCAGGGCTGGATCAGGTAGATTCGTATCTGGAAGGGTGGCATTGCGAGGAATGATGGAAAAGAGAGATATAAGTTTGTCAGTGGTTATACCGGTCTTCAACAGCCAGGATACTCTGCCACTCTTGGTAGAAGATATTTACCAAGTTATGTTTGAGGGAGACTGGGAATATGAAATCATCCTGGTCAATGACGGAAGCCAGGATAACAGCTGGCAGGTCATCCAAAACCTGACCGCAGATTACCCTAACCTTCGAGCCATCAACTTGATGCGCAATTATGGGCAACACAATGCATTACTATGTGGGATCCGTGATGCAAAAAACGATATAATCATAACGCTCGACGATGACAGGCAACACCCACCCTCCGAGATCCCCATACTGCTGAAAAAATTGGATGAAGGGTATGACGTCGTTTACGGGGTTCCCGAGTCTGAAAAACACAGTTTTTGGAGGAACATTACTTCCAAGGTGATCAAATTCTTCTTGAAGAAGGCCATGAGAGTCTCATCTGCTCAAAACATTTCTG
>Ga0172382_10001685_pt1 | contig 38852 bp, 39 predicted proteins | sample Leawel138RmetaG_FD_122245 | JGI IMG/M metagenome (GOLD analysis project Ga0172382, IMG submission 122245) | Leachate microbial communities from a municipal landfill in Southern Ontario, Canada - Leachate well 138R metaG | ecosystem: Engineered > Solid waste > Landfill > Unclassified | place... | reverse complement strand
TAAATAATGAAACTGGAACTTATTTTTCAGAATCTTATTTTGTGAAAGCCATACAAACACCTAATGCAATCATACTTTTAGATGAAATGTCTCGTGCTTCTTTTGATGCTATGAATATTCTTATTACGGTAACTGATAAAAAACAGAGATATTTAAGATTAAACGATGATCCTGATTCTCCAACTATTAAAGTAGCACCCGGTGTTTCATTTATTGCAACTGCAAACGTTGGCTTTAAATATTCAGGTACTCTTAAGATTGATCACGCAATTATGGATCGTTTTATAAAAGTTGAAGTTGACCGTTTAACTAAAGATCAAAGAGTTGATTTGCTTGTTGATTTATATGGCGCTGAAAATAAAATAGCATTTGAAGCACTATGTAATATTTCAAATGATTTACTATTAAATGTTGAATCAGATGATCCAACTGTTGATGAAGCACCTTCAACTAGACAAATTTTAGAAATGGCTGAATTTATAAAAGATGGCTTTTCAATTACTGAAACTTTAGATGTTATTTTATATCCTCTTTATAAAAAAGAAGATCGTGGTTTTGTTCGAACAATTGTTCAAAAATATGATAAAAAAATTAATGATGATGATGGTTTAAATTCAGATAAAACTACAATTGAAGTTGATTCAAATACCCCTGCTCCGTTTTAACTTACAAATGCCATAGAGGGCCTTAGCTCATTTTTCACGCTAAGGCCTTTTGGTACATATACTGTGGTATAGTTATATGAGTAGCGGGCTTCTAATACACATTAAACATAGTTTTTATAGTGGTACTGTGGTAATTCTAATTAAAGGAATAAAATAGATGAAATTTAAATTTAAAGATAATAATTTTGAGTTGCCAATTGAATTGAAAACAAAATTTAAAGATTTTTTAGGAATCGATTCATTTGATTGGCCTAGTGTTTCAATTGTTTTTGAAAATGATTATGATGAATATGATAATTCTGGATGGGAAGATACTGTAGCTTATTATAATGAAGAAAAAAATGTTATTAAAATAATAGATACATTTTTAAAGTTTAAAAATGGGTATTGGATTATTCCAGATCATTTATTATATCACGAAACTGTACATGCCTTTCAATATAAATGTGGTCATTGGAATTGGAAAGAATATATTCTTTCTGAAGCAATTGCTGAAATTGTTAGTGGATTATTATCCAATAAAAAATTAACTTCTAAAAATTATAATAATTATTTTGACTATATTAGAGAACTAGATTATTTTTGGAAATTTCTAGAATATATATTAAAGTTAGATGATTCTAAAAAAATAAAATTTATTAAAGAGTACTTAATTAATAAAAAATTTTATAAAGAATGGTTTGGTTCTAAGAAAGAATTCTATAAGATTCAAATCCAACAGTTAACTTGTATCAAAATTAAGAAATTATATTATAAAAATAATATAATTAAATTTATAAATTCTAATAAATTTTAAATTTAAATAGGAATTAAATAAATGATAATATTAATGAAAAATGAAAATTTTTTTAGATTTTATGATAATAATTCAAATCCAATTACTTCTAAAGATTTATATAATAAAAATATTAAATATAAAATAATAGAATCTAAAGATTTAAAATTTTATTTATATGATTCTTTATATTTAGATCCAAATATTAGATTTAAACAATTTTTAGATTTAATATTACAACATTGGAATATATATGATGAAATATTTGGTTCTGCTATCAATTTTAAATCTTTAGAACCAATAGCAAATAAATTTAAAAATATTAAAAGAGTTAAGTATGATAAAATTAATGAACCAGTATTATATTTTATTTGGAAAATTAATACTATAAAGATTAATAATTATGAGAATCCAACTGAAATGCCACCATCAATGAATCCGGATAATATCATATATAATTTAAATCTTAAAACGATGTTACCAATGATTATATATAATAATAAAGAAATTAAATCTATTAATGATATTGATGAAAAAATTTTATTAGGACTTAAAATAGTAGTAGATCCAATATATCAAAATAATATTTATTTACCCAATGAATTTATTGATAAAGAATTTAAAATTGAAAAAATTTCAAAATTAGAGTTTTTTCCAAAAATTAATTTAGTTCCTATGACAATTGAAAGAATATTATATAGTTTATTTAGATATTTAATGGGAATAGAAGTTTTACAATATAAGGATTTAGATATTGAAGATGAAACTAATTTAATAAAAAAACAATCATTAAATGATTTATTAAAAAATGCTGGTATAAAAGAAATTGATAAAGATGATGATATATGAAATAATAAAAAAAATAAAAGAAGATTAATTATAAAATAAAAATTATACTATTGAAAATAAACAAAAAGAAAATATTAAAAAGTTAGTTTATAAGACAGAAATTGTAATTAGTTTATTTTCATTACATTAATAAAGGAATAAAATAAAATGATTTATGAAATGAATTATACTCAGTTTTATAGTTTAGGTAACAATCAAAATGCAGCTGTATCTTATATTAATGCAAATTATATGTTATCTAAACCAATAACATCAGTAAGAGTTGTTGTAAGAACCGAAGATGAAGAACTATTTAATAAATTAAATTTACAATCAAAAAATAAAAAAAGGAAGGTTTAAATGCCTATAAATTCAAAAGATATTGGACGTAAGACATATGAAATTTCTGATGAAATAAAAGATCTTTCTAAAGAAATTATAGTATCAGAAAAAATGTCATTTCCAAATACTCGTATTGAATATGTAAAAGTATATCCACATATTTCAAAAACAATTGCCGGTCGATGTACTAAAGCTAATCATCATGTTAAACTATTTTCTGATAATGATTTTATTATTGAAGTCTCTGGTGAACTTTGGGATGTTTTAGATTTAGAAACACAGAAGATTTTATTGTTACATGAATTATTACATATTAAAGTTACTGAAAATAAAAAAGGTGAAAAGGTTCTAGGATTACATGATCATGATATAAAAGATTTTAATAGAATCATATCTAAATATGGTGTTGATTGGTTTAATAAGATTAAGATTCTCAATAGTTCTGTTTATGATTTAGAACCCGCTCAAGAAGATTATTTTAGTATATAAAATTATTTAGGACTATATTTTAATATATAGTCATGTTTTTAATATAAAGGTTATTATGAAAAAATTTATATATAATGAAATTTTAGTAATCTTAAATACAGAACAATTACAATATGAATTGTTATATGAAGATTTATATATAAAAACTATAGAAAAACAATTAAATTCTAATTTACCATTAAATACAGTTTTTAATAATAAATTTTTATTTCATATAGATTTTAAGTTTTCAGAAAAAATAAAAAAATATGTTAAATTATTAACTTTTTTTGATGATGAAATAGAAAGAATATCCCAAAAATTTGATTCTAATCAACCAATATATATGATTAAGAAAAATGAAGTAATATTAAAATTCTTTAATAAATTTATTAAAAAAATGAATATTTAAGTTTTATAGCTAATAAATATAATTATACATATCTTAATAATTTTTATATTATTGTATATGTTTATTCTAGATTAATAGCTAATAATATTATAGATTCTGAATTTTTAGAAATAATACATTATTATTATAGATTATTTAATAAAATGCTAGCAGAAGGACAACCAGATCATTTTTATAATAAAGTTAATAATGTATATAAATTTATCTATAATAAATTAATAGAATCTGTTAAATTAGATTTAAAATTAACTACCAATGAAATTTCACAAAATCTAAATGATATTATTGAATCAAAAGATATTTCTAATATAGATCTTAAATTATTTTTTAATAAAAAAGTTAATGATGTACTACAAATAATAAATGTTTCAAATGATACCACCAATCACAGGATTATTCCACTTACAATTAGAACTTTTATATATATTCAGATTTTGTATTATTTTGAACGATATTTATTATATGATCAATTAACAGTTGATATTTTAAATTATTTAAATTAACGATTTTTTAAAAATACTTATATTTATTATTGATCGCCAAAGATTGGGATCAAAAAGTTAGAACAAATTGTTTAACAAAAATAGGAGAAACTAGCTATGACACTAGTAAAGTATAACACACCTGTATCACCACTTTCAATTAATTCTTTTTTTGATGAAATAGAACAACATTTTAATAATTCTATTTTATCTAAATATGGTTATGATGAATTTCATTATGAATCTGAGTGGCCTAAGCACGATGTATATAAAAATGATAGTGAATATCTTTTAGTTATGGATATTCCAACTATTTATAATAAAGAAAATATAACTATTAAAGTGGAAAATCAAAAACTTTTAATAATGGCTACTAAGTCTGATCAAACTGATAAATATAAAGATTATGAAAAGCTTTATCAGTCTCGTAAAAAATCAAGCTGGTCAAAAGAATTTGATTTAAATCCACGTGTTGTTAAAATAGCAAATATTAATGCTAAATTTGAAAATGGTCTATTAGAAATAAAAATACCAATTAGAAAAGAAATACAAGAGGCTAATGTCTCAAAACAAATTAAGTTATAGGTTATAATTTGGGGCGGCATTAATGCCGCCTTTTTTATATTATCATATATTTATAATCTAATAAAGTTATAAATTGGAGAATTATTTAAATGGCAATTAATATAAAACCTGATAAAAGATTCAGGTTCGTAATTTTATTTTCTGCATTCATTATATCATTAATGGCTGCTACATTTTCTGTTACTGGTATAGCAACTCTTTTTTCTGGTTATTTTATAACAGTTGCTTTTATGATGGGTGTCTTAGAATTTGGTAAAATTATTGTTGCATCTTTATTAGCTAGATATTGGAAACATTTATCTAAATTTGTTAGATTTTATTTCACAGCAGCGGTTATAGTTTTAATTATAATCACTTCAGGTGGAATATTTGGTTATCTTTCTGATGCATATTCTTCAACAAAAGGTGACTATACTATAGTTGAAAAGCAAACTAAAATTTTAGAATCAAAAAAACAATTTTTTATTGATAGAAAAGATAGATTAATTGGAGATAGAGAATCAGAAAAAAGAAATTTAGATTCATATCAAACGAGAGCAGATTCTATCGTTGCAAGAGGTGGTGGTATTTATTCTATTAATCAATATATTGAAATTAGTAATGAAAAGTTAAATAATATTGAAAATGATATATCCGCTATGGAAGATTCAATTGGTGTATATGATTTGAGAATTGTTGAGTTAGAAACACAAAATCTCAAAGGAGAACTTGGGCCACTTAAATATATTGCAGATGCTTTTAATACAGATATGGATATTATAGTTAAGTATTTAATATTTATTTTAATATTTGTATTTGATCCATTAGCTATTTTATTATTTGTTTCAAGTAATACATTAATTAGAAAAGAAATTGAACAGCTTCAAGCTGAATCCGGTGAAATTGAAAAACCATCTAAATTAGATATTATTAAATCTATAATTAAAAAAGAATCAACAGTTGATCAAGAAAATATAGATGTACGCGACTCTGATAGAACCAAAGATCAATTAACCAAAACTAATGATACAGTTAAAGTTGAAAAAAAAACTGAAATCATAAATGAAAATGAAATAAACTTGGAAAACCAAAATAAAAAAGAAATATCAAATGATGATATTAATGAAACTATTGAAGAATCAATTAAAGAAGTTTCAAAAATTTCTAAAGAAATAAATCCTTATACTATTGAACCTGGAACGGTAAAACTTCAGAATAATTCAACTCCTCAAAGTTCAAGTGTTGATCGTTTTATTATGAAATCTAATAGTTAAAATAATTAAAATTTAATTTAATTAAAAATTTATCATCTATAGGGTGTTATTTTGGTTATGTTCATAGGTTACCATTAGTTGTCATTTTTGTGAGTCTCTAACCACGTCTAGAACATATATTTATATGATTATCTATATTATAAAATCCACTCTTTTACTAAAATTTTTGAAATTCTATTTACATTTCTATTAGAAGTGGTTATATTAATATTATAAGTTAAAAAAGAAAGAAATATCAAAATGATAATACCACAAAAAATGACAGTTTCTCAATTAAAAAAATGGTATCAAAAAAATTGGAAACAATTAAATGATTTAAGTTTTAATATTAGTTTATCAATAAGTGGTGAAATATTTAATCTTAAATCATCTAATGATATCAAAACTCTTTTTACTCATAGTTTTTTAATTCGTTAGAAAATTTCTATTTACATTGTTGTTAAAAATACTTATATTTATATTGTAAATTAAAAAAAAAAGAAATTAAAATGATAGCAAAAAAAGAAGATTTTGTTGATCAAAAACCGGTCATTGATTTAAGTGGTCCAGAAGGAAATGCATATGTTTTAATGGGCTATGCTAAACAATGGGCTAGCCAATTAGATTTAGATTTTAATAAAATAATCGATGAAATGATGTCTGGTAATTATGAAAATTTGTTAAACGTTTTAGAAAAATATTTTGGTGATTATATAATTTTATTGAGGTAATTAAATGTTAAATAAAGATTTAGATTTACAAAATAGAATATGGTATAATATATCTTGTGGCGTTGGAAATCACGGATCGTTTCTTAAAGCATTTTCTGAAGCATTTTTAAGAGCTGATAATTTTAATAAAGTAATATTATTAAATGCTTCACAAGAATTAATATTTAAATATAAATTAAATAAAAAACCATATATAGATTAATGAGGAATTGATATGGCTAAAAAGAAAAGAATAATAAGACGTGTTAGGTCTAGAGGCAAAGCAAAATCTATGGATTCAAAAAAATTATTAGAAGGTGAATCTACCATAGTTATGAGATGTTATAAATGTAATAGATTAGTTTTAAATGTTACACCTGGAACTAAAAAAGTAATGTGTCATGTATGTACTACTATGTTAGCTCCACCTGATGAAAGATTATTAAAACCATTAGCATCTAGTACAATGAAAAAATCTAGAAAGTCTCGTAAGAAAAAACAAAAAATTAAAATAACATTTGAAAATGCAGAAAAATTAGTTAAATCACAAAGAAAGAAAAATAAAATTAAGAGAAAAAAATGACAAAAAAAGTTTTATTTGACTATATTCTTTTTATTGATAAAAATATAGACGTTAGTTCTAGAAAAGATTTTTGAGAAATATTAGAATCATATGATATATAAACGGACGAATCTCCTTATATTGAAGACTTAGACCACTTAGAATTAAAAGAATTACCTGTTATTAGTATAAAATTAAATTTTATAATTTAATAAACAATAATTAACTAATATTTATATACTTATGAAAAAATATAAATTTAAAATAAAAACACCCAATGAAGAATTTAATGATTCTTATAATAAGAATATGAAAATTATTAATGAGAATATTAAATTATTAGATGAAAAAATAATAAAATTAGATTCATTTATTTTAGAGATTGAAATAATGTTGACTAGCTTATTAGATTATATGAATCATTCTGGGGCTATTAATCCAGATAGGCTTAAGGATTTTATAACTAAAAATGAAAAGTTAGCTGAAGAAGCAAATAAAATTAAAAATGATAATAATTATTATAGATTAATGAATGTAGAAGTTAATGCATAAAATATATGGGGCTGAAATTGGTTTCGATGTTTATTGTTCTTTAATATAATGCAAGTGGTAATGGTATTACCTTAAAAACCAACAAACATAATTGGCGAATTTAATTACGCACTTGCTGCTTAGTCGTTAAAGGAATAAGTAAGCTGAGTTTGATTTAATACTCGTAAACAGAAATTAAATCGGAAGAAGCGTTCTCAATTCTCTCTTTTGGACACAATATTCTTATCAAGAGTGAACATGAATTGACCACTGTTGCCAATAACAATGGAAAAATAGGAATTGGATATTTTGTTAATTTAGAAAAAATTAACTAAACTTGTAAATGAATTATATTAAATTCATAGGCAGACCGCGGTTCGAATCCGCGCAGCTCCACAAATTTAAAATAGGTTATATAATGAACTTGAGAAAATTAATTAATTTATTAAATAAACCAGAAGATTTTAATTTTTGGGAATATTATTCGGTTATATCTTATAGTGGTTCATATGTTTATAGTAATAAAAAAGCTAAATCTAAAGATATTGATGTTATAGGAATATATATTTTACCAAAAGAATTATTTTTTGGTTGTATGCATACTAAATATAAATATTGTTATTGTACTATTCAAGACGAATGGGATTTAAATTTTTATGAATTTAAAAATGCAATGGCTCTTTTATTAAAAGGTAATTTTAGACTAATAGAATTGTTATTTACTAATATGGAATTTATTATTAAAACATCTGAAGAATTTCAATTACTTAGAATAAATAGAAATTTGTTTATTAACGAACAATTATATTATAATATAAAAGGATATGTTAAAAAAGTACTTAAAAATATTTCAAAAAATGTATTAATAAATTCTGAGTTGTATCATATAGTTAGATTATTAAAATGGTCTATTGAATTATTTAGAGATGGTCAATTTTCACCTGTTTCAAATGATTGGAATAAATTATATAATATTAAAAATGGATTAAATAAAATTGATTTTATCAAAAAAGATATTATAGAATTAGAAAAAGAATTAGATTATAATTTTAATCATTCAATTTATAAAATAAATAATTATGAAAAAAATATAAATAATCTATGTTCAACAATATTAAGTAATTATTATGCTAAAAACTAGATATTATTTTGATTTAGAAGATACAATGATAGATACATTTATGGGTAATGAAAGATTTATAAACATACCTTATATTAAAAACTTTATAAAAAAATATGAAATAAAAGAAATTCATATCTTTTCTCGTGCAATATATGGTGAGAAAGAAAGAAAACATTTTAAATATAATATATTACCCAGAATAGAATCCGAATTTGGTGTTAAGGTTAATACAAATATTTTAACTAATGAAAGACTAAAAAGAATTATATGTAAAAATCTTAAAATAAATATGATGAGTGATCTAGATTTTTTTAATTTTTTTGGAAAACAAGATTCTTTTTTTCATTTAGTTAGATTTATGATAAATGAAGATATTAAAAACGAATCGTTTATTCTTATTGATGATATGGTTGATGATATAAATGCATCGTTTTTTAAATTTGGGTGTAATATATTAATGAAAACAATTAATATACGAACTTTATGTGAAGAGTATATATAATGAAAAAACGTTTAATTGAAAAAATAAAAGAAAAATTTAATAAATAAGAGAAGGCATTGCTGATACTTTATATATCAGAGAAACCTTGAGCACATAGGAGATAGTAGGAGAATTATAAAATATACAAAAACAAATATTCTAAGAAGTCAATAATTGTTTATAAAGTTCCAAAACTTAGAATGAATAAAGGATTTGTTTATTGTCCAAAAATCGCTTTAGAATTCAATAATACTACAAACGAGTGTGAAACTTCGAATAAGCCGTAGATGGTGATCTCCCATTGTTATCCGGTGGGTTGAAGGATTAGACAAATAATGCCATAAAGCAGAACTCAGGGTAAGCTCAATTTATAAAATAAGGAAAACTAAAATGACAAAAGATATTAACACCATAGATGTAAATAAATTTAAAAAAATTGGTGGAGCTCCAATTGGAAATTTAGCTAATTATATAAAAGAATATATCAATTTATATAAAGATGAAAAGATTAAATTATTTATTGGTACTGATTCTCAAAATACAAGGCGTAGTAGAAAAACTACTTATGCTACTGTTATCTGTTTATATAGAGAAGGGAAAGGTGCTCATATAATCTATAATAAGTTAATAAGATCTGATATACGAGATAGATATACTAGACTGTGGTTAGAAGTAACTTATTCTATGCAAATTGTTAAATATTTAGAAGAACAGAATATATATATGCTAAAAAATGTTTGTGAAATTCATGTTGACGTTAATACAGATAAAAAACATGATTCTAATAAATTATATAAACAAGCTAAAGGATATGTAACTGGAGAAGGATATGAATTCCATGCTAAACCACTTTCTCCTGCTGCTTCATATGCGGCTGATCTTGTTTGTAAAAGTAAAAAGAATATTCATAAGTAGGTAAATTAAATGAAATATTTATATAATATATTATTAGTAATTTTATTAACTTCTTGCATCACAGCTCCCGATGGAGCTGTGTATGTTGTTAATGATGTTATAATTCGTGATAATAATTTTACTCAATATAATCTATCCAAAGTTTTTAAAGAAAAAACTTCTTATATCGAAAAATATGTTTTTTTCGAATACCAATCTCAAAAATTCTCTAAAGGTGATACTCTTTGGTTTGATGAAAATAAAAAATTAATTGCCCATAAGAAAAGATAATCAAATTCTATTTACATTAACAAATAAAAATATTATATTAATAATAAAATTTTAAGAGGATTAGTATATGAAATTTGGTTATGCTTGTATTAATACTGAATTACGAAAAGAAAATATTTTTACTGGTCGTACAATTCGTCAAGCTACATTTGATAAAATAGGTTTAGATGGATTAGCTCATATTTACAGAGCAAATTTAAAAGATCTTATTAAAATATTAAATTGGAATGTTTATAATGGTATTTATTTTTATCGAATTTCTTCTAATCTATTACCTTGGTTTGATAAATATTATAAACAAATTATTAACCACGAAGTATATGAAGATATAATTAATTATTTATGGGTTGCTGGAAATATTATTAAAAAATATAATATAAGAGTAACTATGCATCCAGGTCATTTTACTAAACTAGCTTCTAAAAATTCTAAAGTTGTAGCTAATGCTATTAATAATTTACATATGCACGGTGAAATTATGGATTTATTAGATTGTTCTAGAACTCCTTATAATAAAATTAATATTCATATTGGTTGTGGTGCCAGTGATAAAGTTAATACTGCCAAAAGATTTATAAATAATTTACAATACTTACCATACTCTGCTAAAAAAAGATTAACTATTGAAAATGATGATAGACATAATCTTTGGACGTCAAGTGAACTATTTGATTTAATATTAGATAAAACTGGAATTCCATTAGTATATGATGATCATCATAATAACTGTGCTCCAGATAAATTTAGTTTTAGTATTATATATAAACTTTATGTCAAACCACTATGGAAAGATATTACACCAGTTGTTCATTTTTCTTCATCTCGTCGAATGTTTGAAGATCTTAATGCTAATCGTGTAGCACATGCTGATGATATACACGATTTTGATTGGTCATATTGGAATAGTTTTGACGTTGATATAATGTTTGAATCAAAAAATAAAGAACAATCTGTTCTTTCAATTTTAGAAAACTTAAGGTTATTAAAAGATAATACTAACAAAATAGGAAATAAAATAAATGAAATTTATTGAAAATATAAAATATAATAAAACATACTGTATAATATTAATATTATTTTTAATTGGATTATCTTATTATTCAGGAATGTGGTATACAAAACAATTATATAATAAAAATAATAATCAAATAGATACAGTAACGGTTGTTAGAGAAGTAAATAGATCTTTTGAATTAGATTTAATTAAATTAGATTTAGAAACATATGATCGAAATTACTCAGAAAAATATATTAACATTGTAATGAATTCACATGATTATTATTCTAAAGAATATCACATTCCAATTGGCTTAGCATATGCTATAGGTAGAGTTGAATCTGATTATAATCTTGAAGCTCAACACATTCCAATAACTATTAAATCGGGTAAATATAAGGGCAAAACTACACGAGCTGTAGGATTGGGTGGTATAGTATGGGAATATAATTATAAGATCTTAGAAGAGGCTGGAATCACCTCTAGGAATGATTTATTTATGCCAGATGTTAATATTAAGGCAATATATGTTATTCTTAATAGTATTATATCTCAAGAAATTTCTAATAACAATACTTCGACTATTATTAATACTATAGTACGAAGATACTATGGTGCTTATGATCATGATTATAAATCTAAGTTAGAAAAATATACATCTGATCTTTGGATGAAAAGAATTGCACAAGAAATATATGATGTACATACAAATATAGATTCAGTAAAAATTAATTAATATTATATTTATTCTTATGATAAAATTTAAAAAAATATTACAAGAAGTTTCTATAGAAGCTAAAGTTAGAGCTAAATATCCATATATTAAATCTATAGATATTAAGAAAGATGGTTCATATTTATTATGGACTATCGTTTCTTCTAAAAAATTAAAAAATGTAAATGGTGAAGAAATTCAATACACTGCCGGTTATTCTCCTCAAGGATATAATTTCTTAGAATTTAAAGAAAAAAAAGTTGGTAAAGATTTTAAATATACTTGGAAATCTTATTCTTCATCAGATTAATATAGAAAAATATTAGAAATATTTAATTTAATTTTCTATTTACATTTAGTTTTAAAATAGTTATATTAGTATTAAAATAATAAAGAGGTTATTATGCTTCAAGCAGAACAAATTGTACAAAATTATGAAGATTTTATTACACTAATTAATAAAAACTTTTCTGGTAATCGACTAAAGAAATTATTAAAAATTTACGAAGAAGATTTTAAAGATAGAGTTTTATATGCTCCGGCTTCAAATAGATCTTTCTTCCATTCTGCATTCCCAGGTGGTTATCTCTATCATGTACTTAACGTTACACGAAATGCTATTATGGTATCAAATCTTTGGACTGAGCTTGGTCAACGAAAAGACTATACAGATGAAGAACTAATCTTTTCTGCAATTAATCATGATTTAGGTAAATTAGGAACTATAGATCAACCATATTATTTAGATGAAGATAATAAATGGCAAAGAGATAACCGTGGTCAGATGTATAAATTTAATGAAAACTTAGAACCATATATGACCGTTGAAGATCGTTCATTATATACTCTTCAACAATATGGAATTGAAGTGACACCAACTGAATATTTATCAATTAAATTACACGATGGTCTTTATCACGAAGGTAATAAAGATTATTATATTTCATTTTCAGAAATCAAACAACTTAAAACAAACTTACCATATATTTTACATCAAGCTGATTTAATATCTACTCGTATAGAATGGGGAGATTGGAAAGAGCTTGGTAATAAAAATTATAGTCCAACACCAATTAGAAAAAAAGCAGTACCTAAAAAATATGAAGATAAATTAAAACAAATATTTGGAGATTAAAAATGTTTAGTACTATATTAGCTATAATTTTCTTTTTAATAGCACTAAATAATACTTATCTTATTTATGTTTATAGAAAGAAAAATATTGAAGCATCAAATTATATTAAAGAAATTGGTCAACATATTGCATTTGTTTATGCTAAGATAAAACAATTAGATAAAAAACAAATGTTTGAAAAAGATGAAGAACTAGGAATAATCTTTTCGGCTATGAAAGACTTAGTAGAAAAATTATATATCATTAATACTGGAGATTTTGATGCCAAAGAAAAAGAAAAAAAATAATTATTATTTTACACAAGAAACTGAAGATGCTATTATTAAATATAATCAAGAAACAGATCACTTTAAACGAAGCATGATTTATTCTAAAGAGATTAAAAAATCATTTGAAAAGCTAGCTGAATATATTATTAATACATTTAAGTTTCCATATCTTCCTGAAACATTAAAAAATAAAAAAGCAGAAGTTGTATCTCATTTAATGTTAAATATAGATAAATATGATGGTGGAAAGGGTAAAGCTTTTTCATATTTTTCAAAAGCTGCAAAAACCTATCTTATTCTTAAAAATAATATTGAATATAATAAGAATAAAAAACATTATCATTTAGAAGGAAATGATAATCATGATAATACAAATGACGCATCATTAAATATGATTGATGTTTTAGAAGATAATACTTTAGATGAACAATTAGAAAATGATAATGTTCGTGAATTTATAAATGAAATGATTCTTTTTTTTGAAAGAAATATGGATGAATTATTTAAAAAGAAAGATCATAAAATTGCATTTGCTATTTTACAATTAATGGGTAGTTATAATCTAATTGAAAATTTTAATAAAAAAGCAATTTATCTTATGTTAAGAGATATGACAAATGAATCTGCTACTTCAATAACAAAAATAATGAATAAAATGAAAGAGATGTATCCAAATCTTTATAAAGAATTTGAATGGTCTGGTACACTTAAGCATTATAAAATAGAAAAATAAAAATTAGAATTTTGAGAAATCCATTATATTTATAATATAACCTCATATTATTTATAAAGGATTTCTCAAATGGATTTTAATGATATTATTATTTTTGGACAAAAAAGTTATGCTGAATTACTTCAGGATATATATACTAAGTCTAATAAAAAATCAAAAAAGATAGATGAATTTCTTGATCAACTCAAAACATTAATACAGTCTTCCAACGACGCTGCAATTCTTATACCTCTTGTAAAAGAATATTTAGATGTATCAGTAAAGAATGATGAACAGTTAGTTAAAATGGCTGCTGTAATTCAAAGATTTTTTACTAATGTAGCTTCTGATATTGATAGTGGTATGGTAATATCTGCAGAAGAGAAAAAACAATTATTAGATAATGTAAAAGCTGCTGGAGAATTAGAAGATAAAAAAGATGTAGAAATTTCAAAACTAGTTCAAAAAACAAATGGTAAATTAAAAGAGCTAAATGTACATAATGATGAATTATTAATTGATGAGGAAGATGAAGATGCTTCCAACTAATAAATCTAAATCGTCATATAAAGGTAAAGTTTCTACGATTGGGATTATTAATAATTCTAATATTAATGCAATAATAAATTCTTTACAAAAAGATAATGTAACATTACAATTTGTACCTGCTACTGTTGTCGATATCATATTAGATAGTTCCCATGATAAATATAAAGAACCTAATGACATAGGAAAAATATTAGTTTCATTTCATGATAATGCAGAAAACACATATACATCTCTAGTCACTCCCTTATCATATAATATAGAATATCCATATAAGAATGAAGTAGTATTGGTTATGGAATTATGGAATGAATTATATTATTTAAATCCAATTAATGAAAAAAACGATGTTACTAATAATATTCTTTCTAAAAGAGGAACTGGTATATATGATACATCAAAACCAGAAGAAGGAAGGAAATTCAATAAAAAACCTCAAATGGATTTTGGTGATAAAATTATATATGGACGTGGATTTAATTTTATAAAATTTAAAGATAATTCAGATATTAAAATTTCTTCAACCGAAACAGATTCTGCAGACATAGAACCTAATAGTGTATTTCAAGATGAAACGAATAATTATAGATCAATTATATGGTTATTATCAGATGACATTGATTTTCAACCTGCAACATTTGAAAAATCTCATTATTTACGTTCAACAGAATCTTATAAAAAAACCATAGATAAGAGTATATTAATATCATCTGATAAAGTTGTTATTAATTCTAATTTAGAAGATATATCTTTATTTTCAAATAAAGGTCTTTATTTTAATACAAATGGTTATATTGGTATGGATTCTATAAATAATATACAAGTAACTACTAAAGCAAATTTTATATTTGAATCTAAAAATGCATTTCATAATTGTGAAAAAATATATTTAGGTCCTAATGCTCCTGAACCGGTTGTGTTGGGTGATACTTTAATTTCTTTATTAGAAGAGCTAATTGATGCTATGTTAGAAGAAAAGCATATGACTGGAACAGGATTATCTGATGCGCCCTTTATAGATACAAAGATTAAATATAAAAAAATAAAAGCTAAATTAAAAACCGCACTAAGTAAATGGAATAAAACTAGATAATGATAAGTTGGTCTTCTTATAAAAGTGATATTAAAAGTTTAATAAGTAATATGACAAGTAAAGATGAAGCTGCTTTTGCTAAATCATTTACTAATATTACCACAACTAAAGTGCTAGCAAACGCTGCTGATGATTATGGAAATAAATTAATACCAAATAACTTGGATGCTATGGAAATTGCTATTAGACTCGGTGCTCTTAAATCTAAATCTACTGGTAATAGTTCAAATTTCATTAAATCCGTTAGTACTGGATTAATGATTATTATGAATTCAAGTACATTAGAATTTGACAACACTCCACCATCAACAGTTGGTGTTAGTAATATAATAAATTTTCCCGGTATATCAATTAATATTGAATTAAAAAATTATGATAATCCAGATATTTTTTGTAATATAATGGAAATTATTCTTAAATCATTTTTAGCAAATGTTAAAGGAATATTAACATACACAACACAATCTGGAGCAACAATTCCTCAATCTTGGAGTGGGTTAAAATAAAAAATGGTTATATTTATTAATAACTTATATTTTTAAAAATTGGAGTTACTTAAAATGAACACAAAACAATTAACTAAACTTATAGAACTATTAGTGGTTAAGACTATTAAAAATTCTGATATGGTTAAGAAATTGGTTAAAGAAGAAGTTAATAAACAATTAAATATATTATTAGAAATAGAAACTTCAAAATCAAAAACAGTTAAGCAAAAAACATATAAAACAAATCATAAACCAAATGTTTCTTTAAGAGATAGTATATTTAGTGAATCTGAAGGGTTTGAAAAAATAGGTTCTGATAAATTTAATATTAATACACAAAATAATGTAAATATTAAACCAAAACAATTAAATTCTATTAATGATTTATTAGCTCAACAAACAAATGAAGATTTTAAAGGCTTAGGTGAACACGAGGTTCCCAATCCTTTAAAGGATGTAAATAGAAATAATAAGTTACCAGAACATTTATTAAAAGCATTTAATAAAAATTATTCAGAGGTTTTAGAAAAAGCCAATGTATATAGTAAAAATAGAAAAGGAATGATGATATAATATGTTACCGATATCAGTTAAATATCCAATAAAAAGAAATCAAGATGGATTTTTTGGAAAAACATATACTACTCTCGATACTCATAGAGCAAATATTAATTTATTACTAAGAACAAATGAAGGAGAATTACCATTTGATTATGATTTTGGTTTACCATTAGTAACATCTTTATTTGAACCAGAAACAGAAGAGTTAGTTGATTATTTAGATAGAACGATAAGAAGAAAGATTGCAAAATATATCCCTGGAATTAATATTAATTCTTTATTAATAGAAATGAACAGTGATTATAATAAAATAAATATAAAATTAAAAATATCTTCATCAGAAGATCCACTTAATATAGAAGAAATAAATATAGGTTTATAATATAAATGAACAATTCAGTAGTTAAATACTTATCAAAAGACTATGATTCTATTAAAAATAATTTAGTTAATTTTACTAAATATTATTTTTCAGATCAATATAAAGATTTTAATGAATCTTCTGTTGGAATGATGTTTATTAAACAGATGAGTTATCTTGGAGAGATTTTATCTTTTTATACAGATACTCAATTATTAGAAACATTTCAAGACTATGCTAAAAATCAATTTAATATTATTAACAATGCAAAGATGATGGCTTATAAGCCTAAATTAGGTGGTTCATCTCAAACAATATTAACAATAAGTCAATTAGTTCCTTCAACAACATATCCTTGGCAACCAGATTGGAGATATGCTCTTAATTTAACAGATGTACAAGCGTTTTCAGATGAATTTGGAATTAATTTTATTGCTAAGGAATCTGTTAATTTTGCAGTTAGTGGTTCAAGTGCTACAACAGTTGAAATAGCAACTCAAAATGAAAACGATGAAGTTGAATTGTTTTTATTAAAAAAACAAGTACCAGCTTATTCTGGTGAAATAAAAACATATGAATATTCTATTACTGATTCTACTAAATATTTATCAATAGAAATCCCAGATGATAATGTTATTAGTATTTTAAGTGTAAAAGATTCTGATAATAATACTTGGTATGAAGTACCATATCTTTCTCAAGATTTAGTATTTGAAAACGTTGCAACCGAATTAGACCCTTCACTTTCACAATACAAAAACAATGTTCCATTTTTATTAAAATATAGAAAAGTAACTAAAAGATTTACTACTTCTGTTAATGAAAATTTAAGAATGTATTTACAGTTTGGTGCGGGTACTAACCAAACAGCAGATGAATTAATAATACCTAATCCAGGTCTTAATTATGATAATTTTAATAAACCAATTGATCCTCGTGCAGTATTAACAACTAAAACGCTGGGTGAAGTTCCAAATAATACAACACTAACTATTAAATATATAAAAGGTTATGATGTTAATGCAAACGTTCCCATTAATTCTATTAATGCTCTATCATCTAATAATATTAATGCAACATATAACTTTACTGGTGAAGAACTAAATATATTTAATCAGATTAAGAGATCTGTACAAGTAACAAATGAAGTTGCAGCGGTTGGTTCAATTGGTATGGAATCAATTGATTCTATTAAATTAAATTCAAAAGCTAATTATGCAGCACAAGATAGATGTGTAACAATATCAGATTATGAAGCTAGAATTTTATCAATACCAGCTATATATGGTGCAGTTAAAAAAGTAAAAGTAATAAGAGATCAAAATGGATATGGGTTGGGAGCTTATTGTTTAACACAAGATGCAAATGGTAATTTAACACAATTAAATAATGCAGTTAAACAAAATTTAATTAATTATTTAGATTTTTATAGAATAGCATCAGATACTGTTAATATAAGAAATGCATATATTATTAATATTGCAGTAGATTTTGAAATTATTGCTAAAAATTCTGTTATAAATAAAAATGAAGTATTATTAGCTTGTATTGAAAAATTAAAAAAATGGTTTAATATAGATAATTGGCAAATATCTCAACCAATTATATTATCAGACATTTATAATATGTTAGATGATGTTCCTGGTGTTCTAACAGTTAAAAATATTAATATTATTAATAAATATGATGCTACTGGCGTTTCATATTCAAATAATTTTTATGATATAAAAACAGCTTCTTCAATAACACCTGGAATTATTTATACAGCAGTTGATCCATCTATATTTGAAGTTAAAAATCTTAATACTGATATATATGGTAAAATTATTTAATAGGACTTAAATAAATGCATAAATTTTTTAGACTTATAAAAGACAATTGGATAACAGACATTGATTCTGATAGAAACTATGGAAAGGATGAAATATTAGAAGTTGGTAAATATACATCAGTAGGAAATATTATTACAAAGAGAACTATGGTTCAATTTAATAATTCAGAAATTAGTAGTTATATATCATCTAATTCAATAACTGATTATAGTATGTCATTAGAAATGGCAGTTGCTTTGGTAGATGTTTATTCTGATACATTTAATATAGATGTACATCCAATAAGTCAATCTTGGGTAGAAGGATGGGGAATAGACGATGATGATTGGGTTGCAACATCTGGTTCAAGTTGGGATTGGGCTAATTCAGAAAATAATGAAGCTTGGATTGTAAGTGGTAGTGATTATCTAGAAGCTTCGGCATCATATAATATGTTTGTTGATAGAAATGGATATGATTTTTGTCCAGATATTAAATCTATTTATAATAGTTGGGAAAGTGGTTCTTATAATAATTATGGTTTAGTTATTAAATTACCTTCATCATTAGAAGATGATGATACTAATCATGGTTTAGTTAAATTTCATTCACGTCATACTAATTCTATATATGATCCATTGGTTAGATTAAGTTGGGATGATTCTTCTTATATAACAGGTTCTACTGAATTAATAACTACACAAAATATTAAACCATTTATTGATAATTATTATCAGAGACATAGTTTAGATAATGATACTATTACATTTAGAATTATTACTAAATTAACAAAAGAAGTAAAATCATTTAGTTCAACATATCTATCACCACCAATTTATAGACTAGATGAAGATACTCAATATTCCATTCAAGATATAGTAACAGGATTAGAAATAGTTCCATATTCTTCTTATTCAAAAGTATCATGTGATTCAGGTGGTAATTATATTACAATAGATACTAGTATATTAAAAGAATGGAGAACATATAGAATATCTATAAAAACAAAAATTAATGATGTTTATTATTATTACACAATTGGAGAATTTAATACTTAATGGAAAGAGATGCTAAAAATAATTTATTATCTATAGATACTCCTAATTTTAAAACTAATGATTTAATTTCTAGTAAAAATTTAGTAAAATTTAAATATGATAAAGATGTAATTGATACTGAATTTAATGATTTTGTTATTGAAGAAACTGAACCAACTAGTAGTCTTAATCCAGGTGATGTTGTTTTATCAGAATCAGAATATATAGATTTAATTAGTGAACTTGAGGCTAAACAAGATGAAATTGATGCACTTAAACAAAACCATTCATCTTCTCTCGAGGTATTATTTAATTCTTTAGATTTAGAAAATAATGTTAACTTAGCTTCTGTAGTTAATTCATCAATTCCAAATTTTAAAACAAATAATCTAAATTCTATTAAGAATTGGTTAACCGATTTAGTTGAAACTGAACAGATAGATTCTACTATTTATTCAAGTGCTATAACAAAAATTAATTCTGCAATAACAACAACTAATAATATTAGTAATTCTATATCAAATGTTATAACAAATATTAATGATATAATAGGGAACAATACTCCAAATTCTAATGATAGCGATAATCAAGAACGAGATAAAGAAGTTGACGAGACCCCGACTATAATTACAAATCCACCACCACAGATTGGTGATAGAGGTATATTATATAAATGAATTCAAAAATTACAAATATTGGTTTAGAACATATTAAAAAATCAGATATGGCTTCTATAGCATCTAATAAAAAGTTTAAAATTAAATTAGATGTTGATCAGAATGGTGTTAATATAAGTAAGGTTATTAAAGTTTCTGAACAAGTTAATAAATCCGTTTTTGTTAATACTAATGCAGATGAAGGAACTGTATTTGATATTGATGTTGGTAAACAACTACGTGATGCTGGTAACTTTAATGGTTTATATAATATTAAATATAAATTTTATTTAGAAGAACCAGAAGATTATGTTATATTAGATATATCAAAAAATAGAACTGAAATAAAATTTAAAGCTAAAGATCTTCTAACTATTAATAGTAATTATGATTCTCAATTTGTTGTATTTGGTGATAAAGAATATTTAATAGTTAATTATAAAACTTTTGGTGGTTTTCATTATTTTAAACTCATTTCTCCTTTAACACAAAAAGCTAATATTGGAGATAAATTTAAATTAATTGAAAAGATATTTAATGACTATGAAGATAATGTTTCTCTTATAACAAATAAAGATTTAACAAAGGGTGGTCTTAATATTCTTAAAGCACCTGAAACCGCTCAATATATTTCTCAGCTTAATAAAACACAAACATATAATTGGAATGAATTAGTTAATATTACTGAAGATAATATATATGAGTTTATTAAATCTAAGGTTGATTCTTCACCCGAAGGAATTGAACTTAAAGTTGATTATAGAAAATTTGATTATTTTATTAAGTATAGCTCAGCGGTTGCTAGATTAGAATCATTTAAAAATAAACTTAAGTCTTTAGAAGCATTAGAAACAAAAAGAACTAATATTCAAGCAGTATCTGGATCAATTAATTCTATATATGAATCATCTGTATTATCAAATATAATTGAATTAAAATCTACGTTTGATGGATTTGAAAGATATATGTATTATGAAAGTGGTTCAGCTTGGACTGATTCTAATGATGAATTAGTAATGTCATTAACATCTCCTAAAACTAATAGTACGTATCCATATACTTTAGCATCAACTTCTTCAGTTGCATTTAAAACTTGGTATACATCTGCTTATGAATGGGCAAAGGAATATGATGAAGGAAATAAACATTCATTTCTAAATGTATTACCTTTTTTAATGAGATTAGATAATAACAATATTGAATTTGCAAAGTTTATTGTATTAATTGGTCATTATTTTGATGTTATTAATATTTATATTAAACACATAACAGAATTAAAGAATTTGAATTATTCACATACTTCTGGTACACCATTTGGGTTATTATTAGAAATGCTAAATAATTATGGATTTAAAATTAAAAGTTCATATGCAATTAAAACGTTAAAACAATATATGTACGAGACTGAATCATAATGAATGATAGAACTACATTAAAAGATATAAATGATGAAATATGGAATAGACTCTTAGTAGATCTTCCTCATATTTATAAATCTAAAGGAACGATTAAATCTATTAGATCTATTATTAATATTTTTGGTATACCCGCTTCTATTTTAGATGTTAAAGAATATAGTGAAGTAAGTGATACTAAGAATGAGTTATATAATGATTATCAATTAGAAACCTTTGTACATGCACTTAATTTTTATGGTGAACAAACATTAAATATTCCATGGCATTCTTCTTCAAACAACACGTTCCCAAGTGGAATAGAATTATTTTTTAGAGCAGAAGAAATTCCAGCAACATCTTCACTTATTAATATTAATGATAAAATAAAAGTTGAGCTTATTAAAAGTTCAACGACAGATGGATATGGATATTTTCAAGTTTCTTTTGATACAGGAAGTGGTGATTGGATAACAACCGGTAGTAATGAATTTAGAATTGAAAATGAAGAAGCCAATCATATTGTATTACAAAGAATAGGGTCTGGATCTTTTCAACTAAACTATGCTAACTTATTATATTCAGATTTATTAATTAAAAATAATTCTATTTTAGATGATGAAACTGTTTTATATCTTCCCAGTGGTTCTACTAATTATTGGGATGTTGAAACTACTGCTTCTATTGGTTATGGATTTAGTGGAAGTATATATGAGCTAAGATTATGGGGAAACACTATTGAAGATTATGCTCTTGATAATCATACTCGTTATCCTCAGTCTGTGATATCCAATACAGTTTCGTCATCGTTTGATGATTTATATTTACACTATTCTTTTAATAATCCTAAAAATCATAATACTGGATCAACACATACAGCTTTAGAAAATGAAGCTTATAATGATTCATTATATAGCTTAACTGGAGTTGGTTTTGTTAATTGGCCAAGTGAATCCGTATTTCCTTTTAATTATAGAGGATTTACAATAGATACTTTAGCAAGATATGTCGATTCTGGTGTTATGTCTATAACATCTAATAAGGTAAGGGTTGATGATAACTATATTTTATCTGGTTCATATTTAAATCCACATACTAGTGTAGATTATTCTACATATAAAGATAAAATTGAACCAACTGATTTAGGAATATATTTTAGTCCAACTAATTTAATTAATGAAGATATTATTAGACACGTTGGTTTAACAGACATTGGAGAACTTATTGGTGATCCAAGAGATCAATATGAAGATACATATTCAGAAATAGATATACTTAGAAAGATGTATTGGAAATGGGGTGCAACTAAACCTTCTTTTTCTGATTATTTATATTATTTAAAAACATATGATTTAAAAGGATTATTTAGTAGTATTGAAAATATGTTACCAGCACGTTCATATCCTTATGTTGGTATATTATATGAACAAACTTTATTAGAAAGAAATAAAATTAAAAAGAAAAGACCAACTGCTAGATTTGAACAATTGGACATGTCTATTATACAACATATAGATACAACTGTTTCATCAAGCGTAAAAGATTTATCATATACATTAAATATTAAAGAAAATAATGGCGATTATAACAGTAATTTTGAAAAAATTGATATATATAATATATTAGCAGTTTATGAGAATACAAATATATCTGGTTCTTTAAATAATACTATTAACATTAGACAAGCTGTTGATTTTGAAAACAATATTATTTATCAAAATTTTAAAGATGGTGGAGAATCTTATTCTCAAAATCAACAATTTGATAGTTACTATCCATTAACACATTATGCAAGATGGAAAGGTAATTTAGAATATGAACAAAGATTAAAATATAAAGGCTGTTTAAATAATGTTAATACTACTATTGATAAAGTCGAACCAGTAATTGTTACAGTCGTTGATTCATCTCAATTATATTCTGATGAGTCGGGAGATTCAAATTTAGGAATTAATTTATAAGGAGTTAAAAAAATGGGATATTTAGATAATTCAACAATAATTGTTGATTCTATATTGACTAAAAAAGGAAGAGAGCTAATGTCTCAGGGTCAACTTAATATAACTAAGTTTGCTCTTGCAGATGATGAAATTAATTATGCGTTATATGATCCCACACACCCAAGTGGTTCAGATTATTATGCAAGTGCAATACAAAATTTACCAATATTGGAAGCTTTTCCAGATGAGTCTAAGCTAATGAAAAGTTTAATAGTAACAAGAACAGATGGAGATCCTACTGTTGAAGTATTTGTCGACGTTGGTGTTTCTGAATATTCTATATTCTTAAGTGCTAATTCTTCATTTGCTCCAAAAACCGTTGGTCGTGATCAAATTGAAGACTATACTGTCCTATTAAAAGATAGTAAATATGTAACAATACTTAGTGATTATGATTCATCAGAACCTGTAATAAATAGAACAACACCAACATTATTAGGCTATGGTATTCAAGATCCTAGAAGTAGAATTACTGATCCTAAAATCATCAATCCTGGAATTACTGATCCTAAAATCATCAATCCTGGAATTACTGATCCTAAAATCATCAATCCTGGAATTACTGATCCTGGAACTGGTGGATATAAATTTGGAGTTGGTTCTATTACTAAAAAGGGAACATCATTTACTCTTGTAGCTAAAACAAAAGAATCTGTACCAGCAACGTTTACAACTTGGTCGACTCAAATTACTATTACTGGTAATGATTCTGGTAAAACAAAAATTATACCTGTAACAATTAAGAAAAGATAATATAAGAGGAATTAAAAATGGCAGATAAAACATTTACCGCATTTGAACCAGATGATGTAGTTTCTGGATTAAGAAATAAAGTAACATATCCAATGTGGAGTGGAGATGTAGCTCAATTAACATCATTTTATACTGCGTCTGCACAAGACCCATTCACAGATACAGTTGGTAAATATTATTTAGATGTTTATAATACAGACCCACAATCAGATGATACTGCAGCGGTTCAATTTTCAATTGCATATGGTCATGTTTCTGGTTCCGGTTCGTTAAGTACTGATTATGACTATCCAACTAAATCTATTTATGGAGCTTATCAAGGTGCTTTACTTTCCAACCCCGAAGAGTTATTTCAATTAGATTCGGTTGCATTTGAAGATGCATTCTTTATTTCATTAAAGAGAGCTAGATATAAATATGCAATTGATCCCGGTAATTGGGAACTTACAATCTCAGGTTCTGGTGGAATTATAACAATAACAGACGACTCTGAAGATACTACAAATAATATATCATTATCTAATATTTCTAATACTTATAACATAGTTTCTGGATCAATTACTGGTGGAATTGCTAATTCTACTAAATTGGGTATTCTTTATCCAGCTCATGGTGTTATAGTTTTAAGCACTGATGCTATATCAGGTTCTATTGATGGATTAGATAAAGGTGTTGATGCTTATAAAGCAAATCATTATCAATTATTGAAAGCAATGGACGGTGGTAATAATTTCACCGCTAGATCATTAGAAGAAATTAAATCTACATACTATTTTATTAGAGTTAAGAATAAAGAATATAATTATACAAACAATCCTACATTATATTCTGGTTCAACCGATTCATTAAGATTTGATGAATTTTATGATGATCCTAAAACATTTATAACTACTGTTGGTCTATATAATGATAATAATGATTTAGTAGCTGTTGCAAAGATGAGTCAGCCTGTTAAAAAATCAAAAACAAATGAAGTAACTATACAAGCAAGACTTGATTTTTAATTAAGGGGCTATTATGAGTAAATCTTTAAATGGGCGTGACATAAGCACTAATATAATTGTTGCTCACAAAAGATTTAATATTACAGAATCAACTCAATCTGATTATAGTATTGAAATTCAATCTGGTTCTAATATATCTTGGTTTGAAGGTGAAATACAAAATGGAGACGGTACATATCCGTCTCTTATATATAATTCAGTAAATAAATTATATTATGAAGTAGATGATTTTGTTGATGTTAAAAGTTATGATTTTATATCTAAAAGTTTAGGTGATAATATTATAGTCTATAATATTCCAAGAGAACTTTATGGATTAGAAATACAACCGGGTACTTTTGTATATGAATCTGGTTCGGTTATTATATCTGATGATGAACATTATAATCTAAAAAATGGTAATGAATTAGTTGGTAATATTTTTTATCAAACTGGTCATGTTGTAATTACTAATTCTGATTATTTAAATATGTTTAATGATTATCAACTAAGATTTGAATCAACAATTAAAATTACTGAATTTTCTGTACTATGTAATATAGATCAAACTGAATTTAATTATACTTTAAATTCTACTGCATATACATCTGGTAGCTATAAAGATGAATTTCAAAATGGGTTATTAAAACCACATATAACAACAATTGGTTTATATAATGATAATAATGATTTAGTTGCAGTAGCTAAATTTCCAAAACCAATTGAAAAACCAAATGATATTGATATATCATTTTTAGTAAAGTTAGATATTTAAAAAATAAAGAGGTTATAATGTTAGTAAGATCAGGTAAGAATAAAGGTAAAAAGTTGCAGAAAGAAGTGCGAGCTTTTTTATTAGAAAAATATAAACCATATGGTTTAGTAGAGGGTGATATTGAAAATACAATAATGGGTGAATCAGGTATTGACATAAAATTATCTCCCGCGGCTAAAAGATTAATACCATATAATATAGAATGTAAAAATCAAGAAGGATTTAATAGAAATTCTGCAATTGATCAAGCTGAAGCTAATACAGAAAAAGAAAGAATTCCATTAGTTATTTTTAGAAAAAATAGATTTAAACCATATGCTATTTTAAGAGAAGAGCATTGGCTTCAAAGAACCGCATTTATTAAAATTAAATATACTATTACAGAAATTAAAAAATCTAAATGGAATATTTGGAAAGAAATTTTAGATAATAAATTGGATATTTATGATCCTTTGCATATAATTCCATTTAATGTTATTCGTTTTTGGAAAGATGATATTCCATATATAATAGTTAAAATGAATATATTATTTGATATTTAGTTTATATATATTTAATATAGTATATATAAAATAGGTTATATGTCTAAACAACTTAGATTAGTTTCGTTAATTCAAAATGAACTAAAAAATTATTCATCTAATATTGAACCGTCATATCATAAAGATGAAGTAGCTTTTTGGTGTCCATTTTGTAAACTCGAACATTATAAAAAGAAATTGACTATAAGAATTGATTCAGATTCTGATAGATTTGGTAATTGGCAATGTTGGAATTGTAATATAAGTCATAATACTCGAGGAACTAATGTTATCACTCTACTTAAGAAATTGGGTGCTAAGAATGATTCTATAAGTGAAGCAAAAACTATATTAAATTCTATAGGATATAACTTTGATAATGATAGTCATCACGTAGATCGATCTAATAGGGTGTTAAACTTACCAACTGAGTTTATTCCCCTTTCTTCAATTAATAAAAATTCACCAATATATAGAAATGCACTTAAGTACTTATTAAAGAGAGGATTAAATCCTTTAGATATAATAAGATATAAAATTGGATATTGTGAAGAGGGTAAATATGGTAATATGATTATAGTTCCATCTTATGATCAAAATTGGAATTTAAATTATTTTACTGCTAGATCATTTATTAATAAATGGAAAATTAATCCACCAATTGAAAGAAATAAAATTATACCATTTGAATCTTATATTAATTGGAAACTTCCTTTATTTTTAACTGAAGGTGTATTTGATGCTATAGCAATTAGAAGAAATGCTATACCACTTTTATCAAAAACTATATCATCTTTAATATATAAAAAAATATTAGAAAATAGTACACCTGAAATAATATTTGCATTAGATAGTGATGCTAAAGCTACATCTATTAAATATATTAAATATTTTTTAGATAATGATATTCGAGTTAAATATTTAGATTTTCAAAAGTTAAATATTAAAGATGCTGGATCAACAAAATTTAGTAATATTATAGATATATATTATAATACATCTTATATTAATTACAATGATTTAATTAAATTTAAATTAGAGAAAATATGAAAATAAAAACTGAATTTCAAATTCCCGATAAAAAGCAAATTCAGACTATAGCTCATCTTGCAGATATCCATATAAGACCATTCAAACGACATAAAGAATTTCGTCATGTCTTTTCAAATCTTTATAAAGATCTTATGTCTAAAAAACCAGATTTAATAGTTTTAGCTGGAGATATAGTACATTCTAAAACTGAAATGTCTCCAGAATTGGTTGAATTGGCTGCAGAATTTTTAGATAATTTATCTAAAATAGCTTATGTTTTATTATTTCCTGGAAATCATGATGCTAATCTGAATAATTCAAATAGATTGGATGCATTAACACCAATTATTGATATTATAGATTCAGATAAAATATTTTATCTTAAAGATTCTGGTGTTTGGAAAATTAATAATTTATATTTTTCTCATATGTCAATCTTTGATGAGCGTAAAATTTTAGCAAAAGATATTCCTAATGATGGTACTAAGATTGCACTATATCATGGTGTTGTAGATGCTTCTACAAACGAATTTGGTTTTCGATTAGATTCTACTAAAATGTCTGCAAAAGATTTTGAAGGATATAATTATGGATTTTTAGGAGATATACATAAACGTCAATCGGTAATTAATAATATAGATTTTCCCGGATCATTAATTCAGAATAATCATGGTGAATCGTTAGATCACGGATATTTATTTTGGGATTTAACTAAAGGTACTAAAGAATTTGTAAAAATCCATAATGATTGGGGTTATTACACTTTAGAATTAGATTCTATGACTTTACCAGATGTCATAGATATGCCTAAAAAAGTAAGATTAAGACTTAAACTTAGTAATTTAGATTCTAGTAAAATTCAAAAGCTTTTAACTAAAATAAGAAAGAAATGGAATCCTATTGAAATTACAATTAATAGAATGGGAAATGATAGTTCTAAAGAAGCTGATTATGAAAGTGTTGTTGGATTTGATCCTACTGATGTTAATTATCAAAATGATTTATTAAAAAATTATATATTAGAAAACTTTCCAACCGTTTCTGATGAGTCAATTGAAAAAATAATTTCTATTAATACTGATATTAATACTAATATTTCATTAGAAGAAATTCCAACTGGTATTAAATGGGAACTTAAATCTTTAAGATGGAATAACCTTTTTTCTTATGGGGAATCTAACCATATTAATTTTAAAAATATTAATGGTGTTGTCGGACTATTCGGTCCAAATGCTACAGGTAAGAGTGCTGTTTTAGATGTTTTATCTTTTGCTCTTTATGATAAAACAAGTAGAGAATCTAAACCCGCTAATATAATGAATAATTCTAAACATAATTTAGAAACTGAAGTATCATTCACTATAGGAGATGAAACATATTTTATTAATAGAGAAGCTCATTGGAATAAATCTAATAAATATGTTTTATATAAAGTTAATTTTTGGAAACTAGATGAAGCCGGTAATGAAATAAATCTTAATGGAGAAAATCGTTGGGAAACTAATAGAAATATAACTTCTCATATTGGATCTTTTGAAGATTTTATTTTAACATCATTCAGTATTCAAAATAATAATTCTGGTTTTATAGATAAAGGAAATAGTGAAAGAAAAGATTTAATAATTCAGTTTATGGGTCTTAATTTTTTTGATAGACTATATGATGAAGCAAATAATATATATAAAAACATATTTTCTGACTATAAATTTCAAAGAGATAATTATAATTATCAAACAATTAAATTAGAACTTGAAAAAATATTAGATATTCATTCTAAAAAATATGAAGAAGCTTCTAAAAAACAGACAGAGATAAAGAATAATATAAATTTATTAACTAAACAAATACAAAAATTATCATCTAAGAAATTAAAATTAGATGATGATATAAAATATACAGAAGAAGAAGTTGATGAAAAAATAAAAAATATTGAAACTGAAATAGAAGCTTCAAAAATATTATTATCTTCTAAAAAAGAAGAGTTACAAAAAATTGAAAATCATATATCTAAAATAGATTTAGATTCATATAATTTAGCTGAAATTTCTAATGAATTAAAAGAAATTAAAAAAATTAAATCTAATATTAATGATATTAAATCAGATATTAAAGTTTTAGAATATCAAATATCTAGTGATAAAGATAAAATGAAAAAACTTGAAGATTTAGAATATGATGAAAATTGTACATTTTGTATGAATAATGTTTTTGTTAAAGATGCCATAGTAACTAAAGATATATTAATTACTAATAAATTAAAATTGCAAAGTTTTAATGATGATTTATTAAATTATAAAAATCAATTAAAAGAATTAACTAAATTTGAAGAATTAAATGAAGCATATTTAAATGATAAACACCGTTTATCTGATTTAAAACTAGATCTAACCAATTGTAATAATGATATTATAAAAATCGAATATTCTATTAAAGATAATAAAGATAAAATTTATTATTATAAAACTATTAAAACTAAAATTCATAATAATATTAAAGTAATTGAAACTAATAAAAAAATAGATAATGAAATAAAAGAAATTGAATCTGCAAAATTAACATTAGAAGCAGAAGAGAATTCTCTTAATAATAAATTAGTTGATTTATATTCAGATATTAAAATGTATAAAATTGATTTAATTAAAGCAGAAGATAATCTAGTTTCATTTTTAAAATTAGAAAAGAAAGTTAATAATTATTCTATCTATTTAGATTGTATTAAAAGAGATGGAATTCCTTATACTCTTATTAAAAAAGCATTACCTCTAATTGAATCTGAAATTAATAATATATTATCTCAGATAATTAACTTTTCAGTTATTTTAGATTTAGATGAAAATAAAAATATAAATGTTAATATAGTTTATGATGAAGATAGATATTGGTCTATTGAATTAGCATCTGGTATGGAGAAATTTATTTCTTCTATTGCTATAAGAGTTGCCTTATCATCTATATCTAATTTACCTAGACCAAATTTCTTATTAATAGATGAGGGTTGGGGAAACTTAGATGAGGAAAATTTAAATTGGGTTTCGGTACTATTACAATATCTTAAAACCTATTTTGATTTTATAATAACTATATCTCATATTGAGCATATTCAAGATGTTGCAGATTCTATGATAGAAATAGCTAAATATGGTAATTTTAGTAAAATAAATATGAATTAATAGTTTTTTAATATTATAAATTTATATGAGATATAGTTATCTTTTAATCATAAAATAATAGAAAAAAAATATAATATTGAAGGAATTGGTATTTATGAAATAATTATAGATACAACTGAAAGTATTAAAGATGTTAGTATAATTGAACACACCAGTTTTGAATTTGATGAAATTGTAATAAAAGAATTAAAAGAAACTAAATACATTTTTACTATAAAAGATGGTAAATCACTATTGAATTAAAAAAGACATTTCAGAGTAAAATTTGAATTATAATATAAAGGAGACTTGAGTCTCCTTTTTTATTTTAAATTCTATTTAGCCTTATATTTATTAATAATTAATTTTTTTATTATATGAGTTATTAATAATGTCAACAACACCACTTTATAAAGGTTTAGATAAACTTCCTGTATATACTACTGATACAGATAATTCTATATTCGGAGTTACTAATATACCCAACACATTTCCACTAGGTAAAACATATTTTTTAATACTGGGTTCTGATAAATTTAAAAAATTTAGTAATTTAGATATAGAAATATTAGATTCAGAAGGAGAAACTGTAGAATTCTTAATACCAGAATATTTAGAATCTAGAGCACGTGCTATTTCTATTAATGTACAAACAACTACTGCGGTTGGTGTTGGTAAAATAACTATAGTAGGTACACTTAAAGATTCTTTAGTTCCAGATAATTGGAAAGGTCGTCAAAATGTAAAATGGCAATCTAATATATTAATTAATCCATTCTTAGAAAATGTTAATAAAATTAAATTATTAAGAACTCCTAATATAACAGTTAGTGAAGAGGTAGATGTTTTTGTTAACTATCCAAGTAGTTCTTTTGCATTACAAACATTTTCATCCGGATCTATTAAATTATATCCATATGTATCTACTCGTTCAAGACAGGTGCTTACAAATGAATATATATTGGAACTTAATAATGATAGTTTTAATAGTTCTTTTTTAAATGGTTCAGTAACTATTGAAATTCCAAATGATACATTTAGTGGAAGACGTGTCAAAAATCCACCTTCACAATTTACTGCTAAAATAAAAAATATAATAAATCCTAGAAAAGCTATATTAGATAAACCAGCAACTGTAAGAAATTTAATGACAGGTAAATTAGAATCATTTAGTATTACAAGTTGGAATAGTAACTATGAAATTCAATATACAGAAGATGTAAGTGGAAGTGCTACAATTCAATCTGAATCGTATGCAAGAATAGATATTAATAATCTTAAAACATTTTCTGGTAAAGTTCAAACAATTGATCTTTATAAAAATAATATTGGTTCTTCCGGTGATTGGGAACTAATGGGTACATATCCATTAGAAGCTAAAAATTTATTTACTACTGGTTCTGCTTCAATTGATGTTCCAATGGGTAATTTTATTAATCAAGACTATGTTACATTTTTTTGGGAATCTAATTATGGTACTATTAATTGGAACACCAATCAATTATTAAATTCAATTGAATTAGCTTCTGGTAGTATTACTCGTTCTCAATTTCCATTTAATATATATGATGAAACCGATTATACTATAGAGTATACACTAAAATCAACTGAAGCTGGATCAATACAAATTTATGTATCTGGTAGTGGGTATGTAGCTACAAATTCTTATGGTAAATATATTGAAACTATATCTACAACATCTCCTAGAGAACTTATAAAATATAAATCAGAAGTTAGAAGTGATTCAGATGGTACAATGTTCCCTGTGTTTAGGGTTATGAGTGGAACATGGTATATATCAAATGTTAAAATTTATTCAACTACTAATTTTGGTGTTAATCCGTCTCATACAATTGTTAAAGCTCCTATTAATCCAAAAAGAAGAGATACTGCATATAAATTTAAATTGGTTTATAATAATCCTGTTGGTGAATCATGTCCTACAGAAACAATAGTTGAAGAACCAGTTTTCTTTACTGGTGAAAATACTTATATAGACGGAGCTGGTAATATTATTACAGGTTCATTAGTAATTGGTTCAACATTATATAGTGGAATTGAGTTTGCTGGAACTAATAGTGCTTATATTAGAAATATAGACTATCAAGGATATTATGAAGCTAAGCATAATATTGGTGGAGCTGGATTCTTAATTTGGTCAGGTTCGGTACTACCTCTAAGTGATATTACTAATCAATATTCTGGGGTTGGTGTTGAGCTAGTAACATCCGAAAGTCATTTACGTTTTAGAACAGATCCCGCTTCTTTAGATGTTAAAGTTAATTCATTTTTTGTTGGTAATCCTAATATTCAATTTATATCCGGTGGTGGTTCAATAATAGAAATTAGTTCAAGTAATTTTTGGTTAGACAGTACTGGGAACGTCTATATACAAGGTACTGTGTCTGCATCTGCTGGTAATATTGGTGGTTGGGAAATATTAGATGGTAAATTATTATCTGTTGGTGGTAATATGATGCTTTCTGGTTCGGGTGTAATTTCATCATCTAATTTTTATGTTAACGAAGCTGGTGTTGTAACCGCTGAAGAAGCAAATATAAGAGGTACTATTACTGCTGATTCTGGTTCAATTGGTAATTGGGAGCTAACTAATGGATTATTAAGTGGAAGTAATATTACTTTAGATGCTAATGGATCGTCAATATATATGTCAAATAAAGGCCCAGGTTCAGATATTACTGCTCCATTACCTCAATTAGCAGATGAATATTATATAGACTTTACTCCAGATCCTGCTTTAGGATTCTATGTTAAATTTGGTCCAAACTTTATGGTTGATGATGAAGGTATATTAATAGCTTCTGGAGCTACATTCGAAGGTTCTATTACTGCTAGTGCTGGTGTTATTGGTGGATTTATAATTGAAGAAGAATATTTAAGAAGTTCTAATTCTGCTATTATTATTAGCGGTTCTCCACAAGTTGGTGGATATTTTATTTCAACATCTAATTTTAATGTTAAACAAAATGGAGATATAACAGGTTCTGCTGTTCAATTTACTGGTGGTACTATTGCTGGATTTACTATCAATGGCACTAAATTATCTCAGGGAAATTCTTTTTATTTAGATGGTAATATATCTGGTAATTATTTTATTTCATCTTCTGCATTTACTGTTAACCCTTCTGGTTATATTTCATCAAGTGCTGGTAAAATAGGTGGATGGGATATAAGTAATCAATACTTAACATCTTCTGGTCTTATATTAAATTCTGATGGTTCAATTTATAGTTCTAATTATATTTCAAATCAATCAGGATTTATGTTAACATCTGCCTATAATGGATATGCTGAATTTCAAAATGTAAAAATAAGAGGTACATTATCAACAACTGTTTTTGAAAAAGAAACCATCAGCGTTGTTGGTGGCCAAGTTATGGTTGGTAATGCTACAACTATTGAAGAAAACTTATCTGATACTGATACAACAATGTCAGTTGCTAATGCTAGCTCATTTTCTGCTGGTGAAATAATATTAGTTAAAAAGTTTGATAATACTGGATTTTCTGTTGAATATATGTTAATTAATTCTGCTAGTGTTGATAATTCTTCAACTGGTGAAGGTACTCTATTTGTTCAAAGAGGTTATGAAAATGGTTCAATACCAATTGGCCATCCTGAAATTTCTTTCTCTGCTTCTTCTGCAAATTCTTATGATCAAGGACAAGTAGTTATAAGTACTGCTAAATCTGGAAGTGGTTGGGTTTTAATCAATGCTAATCCCGCGGATCAAAGAACACCTTATATTGATATAGTTGAAAGAACGGGCTCAGGTCTTTATGATACACAATTAAAAGTAAGATTAGGTGACTTATCTGGAATTCCATCTAACCTATTATTTGGTAATACATCTCCAGGGTTTGGTATTTATACTCTTAATGGATTTTTTACCGGTGGTATAACTGCAACAACTGGTTCATTTACTGGTAAAGTTTATGCTGGTAATATGATATTAGGTACTAATGTGAATGATGTTAGTAATAATGGAATGTGGATTAATGCTAATAACTATTGGTATGATAATGGACTATTTAAAGTTGGTGGATCAAATGATTTTATAAGTTGGAGTGGAGCTAGACTAACGGTTGCCGGTGAAATATTTATTACAGCTGGTGGGAATATAGCAACAACTTCTAGTTTAGATTCAGTATCATCATCAATAGATTCTACTATAGGTGTTTTATCTGGTTCTGTTGATGGAACAATAACAAATCTTTCAAGTTCAGTAAGTGGTAGTATTAATAACTTATCTAGTTCTGTTGATAATACAATTTATACCCTATCTGGATCGATAGATTCAACTATAGATACTGAAATTATAAATTTATCATCTTCATTAGACAATGTTATTATGAATGATGCTTATGGTAAATTAGTAAAAACTCCAACTGAAAATGGAAATGGATTATATCTTAAATCAACTCATTTAGGATATTACAATACTATAGATGGTTATAAAGCATTTATATCTTCTTCTGGTGAGTTTTTATTTAAAGCTAATGATAATAATTTATTAAGCTTTGGAAGCAATTCTTTTATTTTAAAAGTAAGTGATCAAGCTACTATTAGTGGAAGTAATATTAATCTATTAACTCCTAATTTTTTCTTTGGTAATTCAAACACTTCATATTTATCTGGAAGTAGTGGTAAATTAGAAATAAGTTCAAGTAATTTTTATTTACAACCCAATGGTGATGTTTATATAAGTGGTTCTATTAATGCTCCAACTGGTTCAATTGCAGGTTGGGATATTGGTAACGTTTATATAACTAAAGATCAATCTTATATATCATCTAATTCTCCATTATGGGAACAGGATTGGAATTTATATTCTGGTTCAAGAAAAATAATTTATTATGAAGAAGAATTTACTAACATTCCTTCTGGTTCTAATCTTTGGGTTTATTCTGGTTCAGCTGGGCCTGATTTCAATTCAGGTTGGCAGAGTGGTAGCCTAAATGTTAGACTATATTTACCTTCTGGTTCAGATGGAATAGGATTTGCATCTTCTTCTCTTATACCAATATCTGGTGGACTAGAAGAAACATCTTATACAATATCATTTGATTATTCAACACAAGAAACTACATATGCTCTTGTTAAAGTATATGATGGTAATGATAATTTATTAAAAAATATTAATTTACCATCAAATCAAATAACACCTACACAATATAATATTAATTTAATAACCAGTGCTTCTAATTTAAGATTATTATATGAATTAAAAGGTGATGAAACACATACTATTTATAAAGAAAGTACTATAGTAATATGGGATCCTAAAACCAGTGGTTTTGTAAGTCGAAGTGTTACAATTGCAACAGAAGAATATGTTGAACATGATTTTACGTTAGATAATATTAATATTAGCTCTTGGACTGGATTTGCAGAATGGTCAAATAAAGGATTATATGTTTTTAATAATCCTCAAAATTATGCTAAAATAGGAAATAATGTATTTGAACTTAAAGGACAAACATTAGATGTAGAAAATATTAATGTTGCTAATAATTTAGTTATATATGGTGATTTTACTGTTTATGGTAATCAAACTTTATATACACCAGCTCAAGATTTTTATGGTACAACCGCACCTATATTTACTATTAATTTAAGTGAAGTAACTGGTTCATCATCATTAATATTTGGTAATTCATCTAATTTCTTAAATTTTCAAAATGATATATTCACTCTTAGTCACGATTTAATAGTTAATGGTTCTATACAATTTGAAAACTTCTTGTTTGATATACAAGAAAATACAGATATTGATATCGGAACAGAAGTAATATCAACTATAGATGCATCCGCTTATAGTGCAGTATTTTTTGATTTTGTAATTAAAAATGGAACTAATATTAGAGCAGGTACTGTCTATGCTATTCACGATGGAACTAATGTAGAATATACAGAAACATCTACTAGAGATTTAGGTGATACATCTCCTGTTACATTAGAAGTTGATCTATCAGGTGGTAACTTAAGACTTAAAGCTACAGTGACTACTAATAATTGGATAGTTAAATCATTAGCTCGTGGATTATAAAAATAAATTTAGTTATTAATATAAAAATCTTGATTTAATTAATATTTATATAAAATATTATTAATTTCCTTTTGGACAGTGAAAAGAGGATAACAAATGGCAAACGAATTTAAAGTTAAAAAGGGCCTTATTGTACACGGCTCTGGTTCTGCATCTCCAATAGTAAGCGTTTCAGGATCTCAAGGTACACTACTCTCAATAGAAGAAAATCCATCTGGGTCAGTATTTAGTCTCAATGATATATTTGGGTCTAATATAATAACATTATTAAATAATAAGAATGTCGGCATTGGTACAACTAATCCAGGTAGTTATAAATTAAACGTTGATGGTAGTGTTAATATTAGTGGACAATTAACTAATACAGTAGTAACAGGTAGTTCACCATTTATTATAAGTTCTACTACATTAGTATCAAATTTAAATGCAGATTTATGGGATGGTTATCAATTTGCTGATTATTTGAATCAATCAGTAAAAACGAATAGTAGTCCTACTTTAGTGCGTTTGACATTATCACAAGCTACAGGTACATCTCCATTGTCAGTTACATCAACTACAGTTAATACAAACTTAAATGCTGATATGGTAGACGGAGTTCATCTATCAGGATTAGTACAAACATCACGACAAATAATTGCAGGTAATGGGTTAACAAGTGGGGGTGCTTTAACTAGTGATGTTACATTAACAATGGGTACTCCTAGTACATTGACTAATTTAACTACAAATGCTACTACCGCTACAAGTCATACTCACGCAATTACAACTTATGATATTAGTGGAACTACGAATCAAATATCAGTAACTACTGGCGGTAAAGTATTAGGTAATGCAATTACGTTTAGTTTACCACAAGATATTCATAGTGGGGCTAGTCCTACTTTTGCTACAGGTAAGTTTACTAATTTAACTGATGGTTATATACCATATCATATTAGTGATGCAAGTGGGTTAGGTAATAGCGTTATATATACTGATGGTTCCAATGTCGGCATCGGGACGACGGCACCATCAAAACTATTAGATGTAAATGGAGATGCTCTATTATCTGGAATACTAATCAGTTCTTATCAAGGAGTTAATTCTAATGGATATAACCAATTTATAGGCGGTGGAGGTCAAAGTAGTATAGGAGAAGTTGGAGCTAATTATAAAGGAAGTTATAACAGTGCAATGGGTTATCAAAGTCTTTACTCTAACACTACTGGATATTATAACAGTGCAATGGGTGTGTATAGTCTTTACTCTAACACTACTGGAACTTATAACAGTGCAATGGGTGTGTATAGTCTTTACTCTAACACTACTGGATATCGAAACAGTGCAATGGGTGTGTATAGTCTTTACTCTAACACTACTGGATATCGAAACAGTGCAATGGGTTTCCAAAGTCTTTACTCTAACACTACT
>Ga0172382_10001684_pt1 | contig 38910 bp, 33 predicted proteins | sample Leawel138RmetaG_FD_122245 | JGI IMG/M metagenome (GOLD analysis project Ga0172382, IMG submission 122245) | Leachate microbial communities from a municipal landfill in Southern Ontario, Canada - Leachate well 138R metaG | ecosystem: Engineered > Solid waste > Landfill > Unclassified | place... | reverse complement strand
ATTCAATATTACTTTTATTAAGATATTTTTCTAATAAGATTTAGAGAATCAAAAAAAGGAAAAGACTAAATATTTGTTATATTTTAAGTATTTTATACTATCTTTTAAAGAAAAAAAATATTAAATTTAAGCTATAGCTTTAATTACTCCTACCTAATTGTAATTTCAAACTTTTTCAATAATTATTTAAAAAATTACAATAATAATATTCTTATTTATATTATACAGTACAAATATAATTTTTTTTTATAATGTTAATTTTAAATTAAGTTTTAATTATTAAATTCATTTTCCATATCAGTAGTTACATCTAGCGGGGAATCATCTTTAGAATATGAGAAAACTTTTTTATAAAATATTAACATTATCAAGACGCCTGTAGTGATAGATGCATCAGCTATATTAAAAATAGGTTGAAAAAAAACAAAATTTTTACCTCCCCAGATAGGAAACCAATCGGGCAAAGTGGTATTGATAATAGGGAAATACAACATATCTACTACTCGCCCTTGCATAAAAGGGGCATAACCCTGACCTATAGGGACAAATCTTGCCGGTTGTGTATCAAAGCCATATATACCACTTTCACTAAATATCAATCCATAAAACATACTATCTATAATATTACCTATAGCACCTGCAAAAATCAAAGCTATGGAATAATAAAAAAGTGAGTGATGATTTTTTTTAAAACTTTTAATTAAAAACCATAAAATAACAGCAGCCGCTACTATTCGAAAAATAGTTAATATGTATTTGCCAATAGAGCCACCCCATTGAATGCCATATGCCATACCAGCATTTTCAACAAAATACAGGCAAAACCAATTACCTATCAAGCATACTTTTTCGCCTAATAAAAAATTTGTTTTTATATATATTTTTAAAACTTGATCACAAAATAATATAATTAAAATTAAAATTAAGACATTTCGCTTAACTGAAGTTTTGTGATCACCCATAGCTAATAATATTTTAAGATTCTATTAGTGCTTTTAGTTTTTTAATGAAAATTATTTATAATAAAATTTTGAATATTTATTAAATAACATAATTTTAAAAGATTATCCTTCGATTTCTTCTTCATTTTCTTTATTAATAGGTATCTCGCCTCTCTGCATTTGCAGTTTAGCTTCTATACTGAGAGTAGCGTGTGGTACAGCTTTTAGTCTTTCTTTATCTATAAGTTTTCCTGTAACTCTACATATACCGTAAGTTTTATTTTCTATACGTACAAGTGCTAATTCGAGATCTCTCACAAATCTTTCTAATCTAGCTATCAATTTAGCATTTTCCTCTCTCATTAGATTTTCTTTACTATCCTCTTGCAATCTAAAAGTTAGATTTGTTTCTATTTCACCATCACTACTCATACTTTCACGCAATATTTGAAGGTCTGATTTAGCTTTTTCTAATTTTTTTAAAATTATTTGTTTAAACTCCTCTAGCTCTTCATCACTATAGCGCGTCTTTTCATCAAAATTATTATTTGTTGCCATAATCAATTTTTTTTAAAACAATTATATTTTTTCAATATGTACTAAAACATCAATATTATCATCTACTGTAATAACATCTGCCTCTAATCCATTTATAGAAATATTTTTAATTTCTTTAGCTAATATTTCGTTGCAAATGTAAGAATAATTTTCAAATATACTTTTGTCTACAAAAGGATCAGACGAATAGAAAAACACTCTTATTTTGTCAGTAACGTCGTAATTTTTGTCCTTTCTTAAATTTTGTATTCTGTTTACAAAATCTCGTGCTACTCCTTCCATTCTTAGTTTTTCAGTAATAGTAATATCTAAAGCTACAGTTAAATTATTATCATGTGCTACCATCCAACCAGGTATATCCTCTGTGAAGATCTCTACTTCTTCTAATAATATTTCGATATGTCCTTCTGAAGTAGTTATCGTGATTTTTTTATTCGTTTCTATTTCATTTATCATATTATTATCCCAGTCTTGAATAATAGCTGATATTTCTTTCATCAATCTACCATATTTAGGCCCTAATAATTTATAATTTGGTTTAGCTTTTTTAACTAAAAAATCATTTTGCAAACTTATATATTCTAAATCTTTTATATTGGTTTCATGCAAAATCAAATGCTTTACCTTTTCTAATTGCGTAATAGTATTTTCATCAGCAGGTATTATAGCCTTCGATAGAGGTTGTCTAACTCTAATGTTTGCCTTTTTTCTGAGTGAAAGTATCATAGAACTTATCTTTTGAGCTAGTTCCATTCTATCTTCTAATTCTTTATCTATATAATTTGAATTATATATAGGAAAATCTAATAAATGAACACTTTCATGTGATTTTTTAATAGTAACTTCATTCAAATCTCTAAACAATCTCTCAGAATAAAAAGGTGCAATAGGAGATAACAAAATTGCTATGGTTTCTAAACAAGTATATAATGTTTGATAAGCTGATATCTTGTCTATGGAATAATCACCCTTCCAAAATCTTCGACGCGACAGGCGTACATACCAATTACTAAGATGATCGATAGTAAATTGTTCTATTAATCTGCCAGCTCTCGTAGGTTCATAGTCTTCATAAGCCTCATCTACATTTTTTATTAAACTATTTAATTCTGATAAAATCCATTTATCTAATTCCAATCTTTCTTCAAAAGGTATTTCTGGCTCACAATAAGTAAATCCATCAATATTTGCATAAAGAGCAAAAAATGAATAAGTATTGTAAAGAGTTCCAAAAAATCTTCTTATCACTTCTTTTACACATTCGATGTCAAATCTTAGACTATCCCATGGTTGTGAATTTGTAATAATATAAAATCTTAAAGCATCAGCACTATAATGATTAATTATTTCGAATGGGTCTACGACGTTACCAAGTCTCTTAGACATTTTAAATCCATTTTTATCTAAAACTAATCCATTAGCTATAACATTTTTAAAAGCCACACTATCAAAAATCATTGTAGCTATAGCATGTAACGTATAAAACCATCCACGAGTTTGATCTACGCCCTCAGCAATAAAATCAGCTGGGAAATTTTTTTCGAAAACATCAATATTTTCAAAAGGAAAATGTAATTGAGCATAAGGCATAGCTCCGCTATCAAACCATACATCTATCACATCTGGTTCACGATACATAGGTTTGCCTGAGGGTGATACAAGTATTATATCATCTACATATGGACGATGCAAATCTATTTTTTTATAATTTTCTTCTGAGTCATCACCAATTACAAAATCCTTGAAAGGATTTGATTTCATATAACCGCACTCAATGCTTTTTTCTATTTCTTTAATTAGCTCTTCTACAGATCCGATACATTTTTCTTCAGTTTTGTCAGTTGTTCTCCATATAGGTAGCGGTGTCCCCCAAAAGCGCGTACGACTCAAATTCCAGTCTACCATATTTTCTAACCAATTGCCAAAACGCCCCGTTCCAGTGAATTCAGGTTTCCAATTAATAGTCCTATTGAGCTCTATCATCCTCTCTTTGTATGCTGTAGTTTTTATAAACCAAGAATCTAATGGATAATAAATAATAGGTTTGTCTGTACGCCAGCAATGAGGATAACTATGTTCATACTTTTCAGTAGCGAAGGCTTTATTTTCGCGTTTTAGTTTTGCTATTATTTCTAAATCTACAATTTTTTCTTTTTCTATTGAATGATCAGTATAATATTCGGCTTTTACATATTTACCAGCAAATTCTCCCATTTCTTTTGTAAATTTACCTTGCTTGTCTACAAGAGTCAATGCACCTATATCGTATAATTTATCCATTCTAAAGTCATCTGCACCAAAACTGGGAGCTATATGCACTATACCCGTACCCTCCTCAGTTGATACGAAGTCACCTATAATCACTCTAAATGGATCTCCCCTATCAGGTTTAGCATAGGGTAAAAGTTGTTCGTATCTAACATTTAATAAATCTAAACCTCTGAAAGTACGTAAAATTTTATATGGAATAATATTTTTTGTTGGATCAAAAGATTCGAAAGGTAAATTTTCGTTATTAGGACTAAACCATCTATCTATAACATTTCGAGCTAAAATAACTGTTTGTTTTTCTTTTGTATATCTATTGATAGTTATCACTTCTGCATATTCTATATCTTCCCCTACAGCTAATGCTGTATTTGAAGGCAAGGTCCATGGTGTGGTTGTCCAAGCTAAAAAATATACATCTCCTTCAGCACCATTAAATAAAAATTCAGATTTTTCATTTTTTATAACTTTGAATTGGGCTACTACTGAGTAGTCTTTTATAATTTTATAACACCCTGGTTGGTTTAGTTCATGAGAACTCAAACCTGTTCCTGCTGCTGGAGAATATGGTTGAATAGTATAACCTTTATACAAAAGACCATTATTATAAAGTTGCTTGAGCAAATACCATAATGTTTCTATGTATTTATTATCAAAAGTAATGTAAGGATGATCGAGATCTATCCAGTATCCCATGATTTTAGTTAATTCCTCCCACTTATCTTTGTATTTCATTACTTCTTTTCTGCATTGATTGTTAAAATCTGCAATAGATATTTTTTTGCCTATATCTTCTTTTGAGATTCCTAATTTAGACTCTACAGCTATCTCTACGGGAAGTCCATGAGTATCCCATCCCGCTTTTCTATTTACTTGGTATCCTTTTAGAGTTTTGTATCTACAAAAAAGATCTTTTATTGTACGGGACATTACATGATGTATACCAGGCATACCATTAGCACTAGGTGGTCCTTCGTAAAACACAAAACAAGGTTGTCCCTCCCTATTTTTAATACTTTTTTTAAATAAATCATTTGTTTCCCAAAAATCTAGCACTTCATTAGCTATATTAGGTAAATTTAAGCTCTTATATTCTCTATATTTTCTCATAAAATATAATTAATTTTGCAAAATTACAAGAAAAAAATGAATCTAAATACTAAAAAATTAAAAATGATTATTAAACATGTCAAAAAATAAATATTACGTGGTATGGATCGGTAGAAAACCAGGAATATATACCTCCTGGGCAGAATGCAAGGCTCAAGTCGAAAGTTATCCAGGAGCTAAGTATATGGGATTTACTACTTATGATCAGGCTCTATTAGCATATCAAGCACCAGTGCCTTCGCCTGATGTAGTAAATCCTATTTTAGAACAAATACAATATTTGTTTCCTCCTGACAGTATAGCTGTAGACGCTTCTGTAAATATGAAAACTGGCACTATGGAGTATAGAGGCATACATTTATCGTCTATGCAATTAATTTTTCACGTAGGTCCCTGGGATTATGGATTAAAAAGCAATAATATAGCCGAATTTCTTGCTTTAGTACATGGATTGCAATGGCTAATGCAATACGACTTAGATGCACCAGTATATTCCGATTCTATAACTGCTATGGCGTGGGTGAGAAATAAAAAAATAAATTCTAAAACTCTCAAAAAAATGCCAATACCACAAATAATAGAAAAAGTCGATAACGCTATTGCATGGCTACATGACAATCCTAATCATGCTGAGGTGAGAAAATGGAATACAGAACAATGGGGAGAAATACCGGCAGATTTTAATAGAAAATCTTAAATTAATTTTAATAATAAAAAATTATTTTATAATTTTGCAAAAAGGGCGGTTCGTCTAAGGGCTAGGATCTCAGATTCTCATTCTGAAGATAGGGGTTCGAATCCCCTACCGCCTACTTGCATACACTCAACTAAATGTAATGCATTAGGAATAAATTTTTAATGCATTAGTATTCAAGTTTTAATTTAATAATTCTGATAAATAGAAAAGATTTTTTCTATTTTTGCAAAAAATAATTCAAAATTATGAAAAGAAAAAATGAATTTTATAGTTATGCTACTAAGCATATCGGTATTAGTAGTCAAACCTTAGACGACTACATAATAGCATCTAATGGATACATATCACCCACCATTATAGAAGAGCGACAACTTAACGTTGCACAAATGGATGTTTTTAGTAGATTGATGATGGATAGAATCATTTTTTTAGGTGTACCTATAGATGATTATGTATCTAATATAGTAACTGCACAGTTGCTTTTCTTAGAATCTACAGATCCACAAAAAGATGTATTTTTATACATGAATACACCAGGTGGTGGTGTATATGCAGGCCTAGGGATATATGATACTATGCAATATGTTGCCCCAGATATTGCTACTATTTGCACAGGCATAGCCGCATCAATGGGAGCAGTTTTGCTCTGTGCTGGTACTAAAGGCAAACGTTCAGCTTTACCTCATAGTAGAATCATGATACATCAACCTATGGGTGGTGCAGAGGGACAAGCTACTGATATTGAGATAATAGCAAAAGAAATCAAAAAATTAAAAGATGAATTGTACCAAATCATCTCATACCATACTGGACAACCATTTGAAAAAGTAGAAAAAGATGGTGATCGTGATTTCTGGATGCGATCAGATGAAGCCAAAGAATATGGCATGATAGATGAAGTACTGACTAAAAATAAAGAATAAAAATCAACTATTTTAACTATTATAATATACAAAAACTCTAAATCTCAAATAAATCTATATACAAAGCATAATTAACTTTCATATTATAGATTAGTTGGTAAGAAGACCTTGAGATGTGATGTAGGAAATAGTGATATTAAAAAAAATTATTAGTTGTAGGTTGATATTTTTGATTTATGTATAATTAATTACTTGCAATGTAAAATTAATATTTTCCTATTCAATTTTCATTTTGTGTAATGATTTCATTGAACTCGGGTAAATCTAATAGTGATTTCAGATAATTATACAATAATCTCACACCTACACCTGTGCCACCTTGGGGCCAATACCCCCAATGCTTAGTTATATAAGCTGGTCCAGCAATATCTAAATGTATAAAAGGAAAATCAGAAAAAAATTCTAAAAATTTTCCAGCCGTAATGGCTCCTGCATATTCGTTACCTGCATTTTTTATATCAGCTATATCACTTTTGATAGGATTGAAATATTCTTCCCAAAGTGGAAATTCTACAATGCGTTCGTAAGTGTCCATACCAATTTTTTCGAGTCTTTCGAAAAATGCTGAAGCCTTGGATTGCATGCCAGCTATTACATAATGTCCGAGAGCTTTATGTGCGGCTCCAGTAAGTGTTGCAATACTAATAACAAGTGTAGGGGCGTATTTCTGAGCAAGACATAGTGCATCTGCTAAAATCAGTCTACCTTCTGCATCAGTATTCACTACTTCCACCGTTCTACCATCCATCATTGTAATAATATCACCAGGCAAAAGTGAATTTGGTCCTGGCATATTGTCTGTTATCGGTATCAAACCAATAGCATTTACTGGTATATGATTTATAGCTAAAGCATACATTAAACTTGCTACTACTGCACCGCCAGCCATATCAGATTTCATTTCATGCATATTTTTGGCTGGTTTTAGTGAGATACCACCAGTATCAAAAGTAATACCTTTACCTACAAAAATAAAGGGTTTAGTATTTAATGCTTGATCATCGTTATGGTGTAAAATTACAAAATATGGTGGTGTAGAGCTACCTTTATTGACTCCTAATAAACCACCCATTTTCATACTCTCTATTTGCTTTTTTTCTAATATTTCTATATTGATAGCTATACCTTCAAACAAGTTTAATATTTCCTGTACAAAAATAGATGAATATAAATCTGATGGAGCTCTATTCACTAAATCTCTTGCCCAAAAGACAGATTTCACTAAATGATAAAGTTCAATGAAATAGGCTTCATATTTATCAGAAACCTGCAATAAATATTTAACTTCATTTTCTGTTTTTAATGATTTATACTGGTTAAACCTATAGCTATTTAAAAACAAACCTTCTACAAATTCATAAAAATAAATTAATACCTCATCATTACATTGTAAAATTAATTCTGATAAATTCTCATCTTGAACTATTTTAGAAACTTTACTACCAACTTTTCGTATTTCTTCCTTATCACTTGGTTCTAAAATTACTATTATTTCTAAATGAGTAGATCTATTGAATACTACTACATTATTGCTACGATTTAATTCTTTATTGATAATATTTTTATCTTTATCATCTATCTCACTGGGTAGTTGATCTATTTTAGTACCAACCCATACTAGATTTTTAGTAGTACTATGTATATTAGAAAATATTAATTCAAACATAAAAGATTATTTTAAATTAATTGGTTTTTTTGCCAAAATTAATATTTAGATTTTTTTAATTATAATTAAAAAAAACTCTATTAAAACTATTATCGTTAATTTTTTTTAAAAATTATTCAACGATTTCTAATAATTCTACTTTAAAAATAATGGTAGATCCAGCAGGTATTTCTCCTATGGGTCTATCGCCATATCCGAGTTCAGAAGGTATATATAATTCGAATATAGATCCTACCGGCATCAAGGTTAACCCTTCGGCCCAGCCAGGTATCACTTGATTTAGTTGAAATTCTATAGGTTCACCTCTTTGGTAGCTACTGTCAAATACCTTGCCATTTAGAAGTTTGCCTTCGTAGTGTACACGCACTTTATCAGCAATTGTAGGTTTGGGACCTTCCCCCATTTTTATCACTTTATATTGCAGCCCAGATGTTGTTTCATAAACATCCGGATTATTTTTATTATTTTCTAGAAATTTTTTACCAACTTCTTTATTTAAGTTAGCTTCTTCTAGCCTTTTAGCTTCTGCTTTTTGCATAGCCTCCCTCTGTAATCTTTGCATAGCAGCTTGAAACTCTTCATTAGTAAATAAAGTATCTGCATTATTTAATACATCTTCGTACCCGGCTTTTAATAAATTGATATCTATATCTAAGCCATTATTTATAAAATTACGAGCCAGATCATTACCTATCAAGTAACTGATAGTATCTCTGAAATTATTAAAGCTAATGGTAGATTTGGTTTCTTGATTAATTTCATTGTCATTAGTAGTCTTTGATATTTCTTTAGTAGAACTGCATGAATAAATTAAAAAGATAAAAATAAATAAAAGACTTGGAGTTTTTGTTTTCATAATTTTTTATACAAAAATACATCAAAAAATAAAACTGCAAAAAAAATAATTATTTAATCATTTACTCTTAAAAAAAAAATAACAAATAAACTAAACAATTAATGACTAAGGACTAACAACTGGGATCATAAATTCTATATAAATTTTGAATTCTGATTTACACCTTTCTCATCCTCCCTGTGTCAACTTGTCATTCATCTTAATTATTACTTTGAGGTTTAGTTTTATTTGATTAATTAATATACTTGGATATAATAATATTTGCTCATTATAAATCAAAGAATTAATTACAATACTATCTAATAATAGTTATAGTACCATGAATCTCTTCGATTTTGCCTCGTCCATAATTTAATCTAAAGATATAATAATATGTACCTTCATCTAGCCTATCACCATCCCAATCGCCCTGATAATTTTGACTTTCATAAACTCTTTTACCCCAACGATTATAGATTTTAATTTCACTATTAGGATAAAATTCGATATTTGTAATGTAAAAAGCATCGTTTATACCATCTCCATTAGGAGTAATAACATTTGGAATATTAATTTCACAATCTTCTACTATAATAGTAGTACTATCAGAAATGGTATCACAACCAATAACTTTTACGTTTATATCATATATACCTGGTAGAGGTTTGTCTAAAATATAGTTTGTGTCATTGCTTCCATCAGACCAAATAAATTCATAAAGATCATTATTAAATTGAGAAACCGAAAGGGTAATAAATTCATGACTACATAACAATATATTCTGTGGTAAATCAACTATAGGGGTAGGTATTATTTTTACATTAATAGTATCTGCATCGTCACACATATCATAAGTACTATTAGTAACACTGACCCAATATATTCCGCTTTCTAAAACATCTATCATACTGGTAGTATGGCCTGTAGACCATAAGTAAGAAAACACTGAGTTTTGCTGTGTAGCATCTAGTGCAAAAGGTCCACTAGTGATACAAGTATCGTTACCAAGGTTTACTTCAGCTTTTGGTAATAAACGTACCATTATAGTATCATAATCGATACACATGTATTCATCAGTTCCTATAATAGAATAATAAGTAATTTCTTGTGTGGGATGGATATTAATACTACCCATTTGACTACCAGTACTCCAGTGAAAGAAGGCAGGAAATTGAGTTGTATTAGCTATAAGTTGACCACTTTCGCCCTCACAGATAATCGTATCACCCGTTATATATACTTCAAATGGCATATGATTTATTATATATACAGTATCTCTGATAGTATCGCTACCGATACATGGATTTAAACTTGGTACTTTTATTATTATAGTTTCAGTAGATTCATCTAAAGTGTCTGCTATAGCATATATGTTTATACATTGTTCGTACGTGTCAGGTGTAAAAATAAACTGGGTAGGAATAGGATTTCCATTTTCATCTATGTAATCAACTCCGTTTATTGCTGTACCATCTAAAAATATCGTTAATGTATCATTTGTATTGATATCAAAACTTCTTGTGAAACATATTTGAGTATATGAACCACAATTTAGCCCCTCAATTATCGAATTGTCAGGAATAGATTCACTAATATTAATATTTTCCATTTGTATATCATAAGAATTAGCCGAGAAGCTACCAGCTTGCAAAAAAACTCCACTATCATAAGAATGATCAGTTGCATCAGCTATAGCGAGTTTAATGTGGTATGTTTCGCAAGGTACCACGTGTGCAAATGCTTTTAATGGCACTGTAAATCCATCAAATTGTATAGTCTGTCCTCCAGTATTATCAACATAATATTGCGAATAAGCTAAACTAGTGCAGCCAGATGCAGAATAGCCACTGCCAGGATATCCTGGATTCACAGTATTAATAGCGACAGGAAGATTAGTATTTGGTATTATTGCTATATTTTTTTTGTTATACATACCTCCACTAGGATCAGGCCCTGTTAATAAAAAAGCAAACACATCATTAAAAGATGAACATACAAATTCTGGATATTCCTCGCTAGCAAAAACATAATAAAAACTAATAGTATCTGCCTGTGGTATAAAGTCAAATTCTAAAACAGATGCATCATTAGTAGGTACTCCAATAATAGCAGATAAATCAGCGTCACCAGGTGTATCGACACTTACAGAAGCACTACCAGAATTATTAGGGCCGATAGCTACTGTAGCTCCACCGGTTGTTAACAAGACACCATCTGTGAATCCAATATTTGTTGTACCATAAAAATATGCTTTCTGAGCATTATTACCTGTAAATTGCACATTAGTAACAGTAATACCCTGGCCTATTAATATATTTTGTACTAAATCAAATGCAGAATATGATACGTCTACATTTAATTGGCTCCATACAGGTAAAGAAAACATTATTATACTTAAAAATAATAATATTCTAATGAAATTGTAAATTTTCTTCATAATTAATAAATAACAGCATACAAAATTACAAAATAATATTATATAAATGTTAAATAAAACATCTAATTATTCATTATATACCAGGCAAACAATGTCTGACATCATTATATACTGTTTTATCCCCTAGTTGATAAGCTTTTACAAAATTTTCACACCATTTATCTCTATCATTGAATATACGATAAATTTTGCCTAGAGATGTATACGCCTGTGCATAAGTGCTATCTAATTCTATAGTTTTTTCGTAATAATTGATTGCTTCTTGATAATTACTTTCATTAAATAAGATATTCCCCATTAAATAATAAATTTCAGGATCATTAGGTGTGAGTTTTACAGCTTTATTAAGTTTTTGCTTAGCAGTCTCGTCATCTCTTTTGTAAATATGAGTGATAGCATCTAATTTTAGTTCTTTTACCTTATCTGCTTTGCTTTGGCAACTAATAAATGTTAATAATATAATTAATGATAATAAATTCCCTTTCATTTTCATATTTTTTAATATTAATCATAACCAGATATAATTTTGTCTATAATATTTAATTTGTTCTCTAAGAGTCCTTTATTTTCTGCCTCTACTATCAATCTTAGATATGGTTCTGTATTTGAAGGTCTGATATTAAACCACCAATCTACATAATCTAATCTATAGCCGTCAAAGTCATAAAAAGCAATTGGTTTTTGTTCATTAAAAAAGTAATCTTTTACAGCATTCATAGCATCGAGTTTACGATTGATTTTATAATTAATCTCTCCTGAATTTTCATACTTTTTGATTCTTGCTATTATTTCAGATACTTTATAACCTTTTTTTACAAAATCTGAGATGATATTGGTGATTAATATGCTAGCTAATAATCCTGAATCACTGTAATAAAAATCTCTAAAATAGTAATGACCGGCTAATTCTCCACCGTAAACTCCATCAATTTCTCTGAGTTTATTAGCAGCATAAGCTCTACCGACACGCCACATTACTATTTTGCCACCCATAGGTTCTACATATTCTGCTACTGACCTAGAAGTACGAATATCTTGCAAAACCAATCCTTTTTCTCCACGCTCTTCGAGAAAATAATGACCTAATAATGCTATCATTAGATCAGGGGAAATAAAATTACTATTTTCATCTACAAACATTACTCTATCAGCATCTCCATCAAAAATCATCCCGAAATCATCTTTTCTTTTTGCAACATTTTGTTTTAGAGCTTCTAGATTTTTCTCATCCAATGGATTAGCTTCATGATTAGGAAAATTGCCATCTAATTCATCAAAAATATAATAAGGGCCCTCATCAAAAATTTGATGTATAAATAAACCAGCCATTCCGTTGCTACAATCTATAGTAAAATTAAGATCCAAATCTGGTTTTAAATATTTTTTTAAAAAATTTAAGTATTCAATTTTGAAATCAAACTCCTTATAAGTACCATTTTTTACTATTTCGATCTTTTTATTCTCTTTTATTAATTTTTCTATTTTATTTAGTCCATCATCATACCCGATAGGCACAGCATTTTTGCCTGAAAATTTCAATCCATTATATTCTTTGGGATTATGGCTAGCCGTTATCATGATAGACCCATCAAAATGATATTTTGCTGTTGCCCAATAAATAGATGGGGTAGTAGCTAATCCCGCATCATAAATATCGCATCCAGAGCACATCAAACCTTCTATTAAAGTATCGCGAATTGCATCCGAAGATTTTCTAACATCTCTACCTATCAATATTTTTTTAACATTAAAAATTTGTGGAAAATAATAACCTATTTTTAATACATCTTCATTATTAAAATCTTTGCCGTAAATACCCCTAATGTCATAAGCATGAAAAGCTCCCATATTTTTTTTTGACAAATATACAATAAATTTAATGAAAAGGTTGAAAAAAATGATTTAAAATATGCGTTTGTCTAATATGGACAAAATAGTAAAATAAATGTAGTAAAAGTCATCCTTGCTAACTGGTATTTTATTTAAACAACGAGAATATTGACTATATGTTATTAACTGAATGCCTATTTTGATAAGTTTAAATAATTTAAATTTTTTTAAAATTTCAATAATATTATTATCTTCGTAAAACATTTACATGAGACAGCTCAATATTTGTATTTTTTTGTCTTTTATACATTTAACTCTATTTTCACAAATATCTTTTACTGATTTAGATAGATTAACAAGAATAACGAAAGATGTGAAAGCACTCTCTCATGATACTATGATGGGGCGAAAATCAGCTACAAAATATGAGTGGAAAGCTGGCAATTATATTATTTCAGAATTAAACAAAATATCTGTCCAAAAATTACCTGGATATGAATCTTTTAGGTTGGCATTTACTATAAACAATGATAAAATAAAAAGAGATACGACAGCTGACATAATAGCATATATTGACAATGGTGCCCCATATACAATAATATTGGGAGCACACTACGATCATATAGGATATGAAGTGTATGATATTACTAAGAATCAATATTTGATATATAATGGTGCTGATGATAATGCTAGTGGTGTAGCCTGTTTATTAGAATTAGCTAGACATTTATCCACTGGATTTTTACCACAACATAATTATATTATAGCTTTTTGGGGAAGTGAAGAGATAGGATTGTATGGCTCTACATATTTTTGTCAAAAAATATTAATTAATTTGAAAGTGCCACCTATAATTTTATATATAAATTATGATATGGTAGGTAGTCTAGGCTATAAAAAAAACGAATTAATATTATATGGATCAGCTACAGGTAAAAATATAAAAAAATATATACCACGGAAATATGATACAGTAAAAATTATAAAATTGCCAGTATCATTTTCATTTAGTGATCATACTTGTTTTTATAAAAACAAAATACCTTATTTATATTTTACAACTGGTTTACCTAAAGTTTATCATACTATAAAAGATGAGTTTAGATTAATAAATTTTAATGGCATTTTATTCACATTAAAACTAACAGAATACATTTTAGAAACAATCGAAATAGAATCTATAAGATATAATAAAGCTTGCAGTTTAAACTATATAATTACAGGTGTTAAATTATTAATGTCAAAATGACATATAAATTTGTTTGGCACAAAAAATGATAAAATTAAAGCAAACCAACAAAAAAACTAAAGATTATGAGTGAAATTAAAATTAAACCTTTAGCAGATCGAGTAGTTATCGAGCCAGCACCTGCTGAGGAAAAAACTGCAGGTGGAATTATAATTCCAGATACAGCGAAAGAAAAACCTTTAAAAGGTACAGTAGTAGCTGTAGGACCAGGTAAAAAAGATGAACCAATGACAGTGAAAGCAGGAGATGTAGTCTTGTATTCTAAGTATGCCGGAACAGAGATCACCATTGATGGCAAAGAATACTTGATAGTTAAAGAATCCGACATTTTAGCAATTATTTAATAATTAACATTAAAAAAAATAAAAACTATGGCAAAAGAAATCATATTAGGCTATGAAGCCCGAGAGCAATTAAAAAAAGGCGTAGATAAATTAGCAAATGCTGTGAAAATAACCTTGGGTCCAAGAGGACGCAATGTAGTTTTAGAAAGAAGCTATGGAGCACCTGTAAGTACAAAAGATGGTGTATCAGTAGCCAAAGAAATAAGTTTAGAAGATAAATTCGAAAATATGGGTGCTCAAATGGTGAAAAAAGCTGCGAGCGAAACTAGTGACGCAGCTGGAGATGGTACCACAACAGCAACTTTGTTAACTCAAATCATTTATAATGCAGGACTGAAAAGCGTAACTGCAGGAGCTAATCCTATGGACCTAAAACGTGGTATCGATAAAGCTGTAAAAGCAGTGATAGAACACATTAAACAGCAATCTCAACAGATAGGAGATAGCTATGAAAAAATCGAACAAGTTGCTACTATTTCGGCTAATAATGATCGTGAAATAGGTAAAACTATTGCAGAAGCAATGCGTAAAGTCAAGAAAGAAGGTGTTATAACCATAGAAGAGGCCAAAGGCACTGAAACAACTGTTGATATAGTAGAAGGTATGCAATTTGATCGAGGTTACATTTCTCCATATTTTGTAACTAATTCCGAAAAAATGATTGTAGAATATGAAAATCCTTACATTTTACTTTATGAAAATAAACTAAGTGGGATGAAAGAGCTACTTCCCATATTAGAAAAAGTTTTCCAAACTAATAGACCACTTATAATAATTGCTGAAGATGTAGAAGGTGAAGCATTAGCTACATTGGTAGTTAATAAATTAAGAGGTTCATTAAAAGTAGCAGCTGTGAAAGCTCCTGCTTTTGGTGATAGAAGAAAAGAAATGCTTGAAGATATCGCAACATTGACAGGCGGCACAGTTATTAGTGAAGAAAAAGGATTCAAATTAGAAGATGCTACGCTCGATCTATTAGGTCAAGCAAAAAAAGTAACTATCGACAAAGACAATACTACTATAGTAGAAGGTGCTGGTAGTAAAGAGGCAATAGAAGCACGCATCAAACAAATAAAAGTGCAAATAGAAGATGCTACTAGCGATTATGATAAAGAAAAACTTCAAGAAAGACTTGCTAAACTTGCTGGAGGCGTCGCTGTTATTAGAGTAGGTGCTGCTACTGAGGTAGAACTAAAAGAGAAAAAAGATAGATATGATGATGCACTGCATGCTACTCGTGCAGCAGTAGAAGAAGGCATCATACCTGGAGGTGGCGTTGCATACATAAGAGCTATCGAAGCGCTTGATAATATTGATGTTTTCAATGAAGATGAAAAAATAGGTGTTAATATTATTCGTAGAGCATTAGAAGAGCCACTTCGTCAAATAGTAGAAAATGCTGGTCTAGAAGGCAGCGTAATTGTACAAAAAGTAAAAGAAGGTAAAAATGATTTTGGTTTCAATGCATATACTGAAAAATTTGAAAATCTATTAGAAACTGGCGTGATAGATCCTACTAAAGTATCTCGTGTGGCTTTAGAAAAAGCAGCATCTATTGCAGGTTCTTTACTAATTACAGAAGCAGCTGTTGCTGAAATACCTGAAGAAACTCCAGCAGCTCCAGCTATGCCACCAATGGACTATTAAAATAGTATTTGATAAATCAAATAAAAGGGTCACATTAATGTGACCCTTTTATTTTTAGATTAAATTCAAAGCCTTGTGAATATTTAATAAGGTTTTTATAATCTTTAATAAATGTTTAAGTTTTTCAAGTTTATATGTTAAATAATTTTTATATTTTTATAAAAATTATTATTCATGAAAAAAATTGTAGAAAACACCAGTAAATACCTTGCTATGAGTAAGGAAGAGAATAAAGAATTCTTAGACAACCTGTATTCTCTAATGAAAAAATGATTTTGGAATATAGCCCTACACTATTGTTTGTAGAGCATGATGATGCCTTTTGTAAGAATATTTATACGAAAAATATTAATTTGAACGGAGGGATTACATGGTAAGTAAAACTGATGCCATTGAGATAATAACATACGCTGAAGAAAATGGAATTAACATATGGATTGATGGCGGTTGGGGAGTAGATGCATTATTAGAAGAAGAAACAAGAGTACACAACGATATTGATTTATTTGTGGAAGAAAGAAATAGTAAAAAGTTTATTGAAGTAATAAAAGAAAAAGGTTTTGCGGAAGTAACAGAAGCATATACCACCACATCTCACACAGTTTGGAAGGATAATAAAGGTAGGATAATTGATCTTCATATATTTAAATTCAACGAACAAGGATACATTGTTTTTGAAGGAGAAGCATATCCCCCAAAAGTGTTTAGTGGTATTGGGAAAATAGGCGATAAAATGGTTAGATGTATTGATGCTGAAAATCAAGTATTATTTCATCTGGGCTATGAGCATGATGAAAATGATATTCATGATGTAAAACTATTGTGCCAGAGATTTGATATTCCTGTTCCGAGTGAGTACAAGTCAGTTTAACAATATAAATTTATTGGACATGTTCCCGCCTACCGATAGCCCCAAAAACGCAATGGATATGTTTCCGAGAACGGGCATACTCAAATGACATTCATTCTGCCCTCTCGAGCCACGTTAAGTGCGTGGTAATGATGTCCACGCACAAAAAATTAATTTTTCCGAAAACCCTTATATATCAATGCTTTTAGCACACATGGATACAAAACCCATTAAGTCAATAACATGATTTTTTCGGTTCGAGGAAACAAGTCCATAAAGGCGGTTTTTGAGGTTGAGTGGTCAGGTTGGATGTTGGGATAAGTAAACTGATAATATGTGGGCGATAAATCAAGAATATACCTAGCAGACTGTTTCCGTATAGATGGAGAGACTGCTTGGTTTTATATTGAGTATAAACTTTAAACTTTTTTAAAATACTTTGCAGCCTTTTCGTCGTATAAAGCGTATATAGGTTGAAGGAGGTGAAGCAAAAGCCAAAGAAAGTAGCCGTATTAGCTGCTACTGACAGAGCTGGCAACTTGTTGTTTGAAAAATTTGAAGGCAAAAAGCTAAGTTCAGAACAGATAGAATAATTTCTGAAGGCTAAGATGCCAAAGGATGGAGTCATGTGTAGTAGTAATAAAAAAGCATTCAAAAAGGTTAGAAGAAATGTAATCAAGCATAAAGAAATAGTAACCAGCCATAGACAAAAGCGAGGTATATATAGCCTAAGTACCGTCAAGAAAAAGGCTAGTGAATTCACTAATTGGATATATTTCAAATTTAGGGGTGTAGCTACCAAATACCTGCAAAACTACATTATGTGGTATGTAGTGATGGGCAAATACCTCACAGGCAAGACTGTAAGCAATACTGGGCGAATGCTCAATCTTGCATCCTCGGACAGGTGGGCATGGTATCGGTATAGAGAATTAGTGAATATAACATATGTTAATTGAAATATATATTAATTAACCAAATTCGCAACACACTTATCCCTGTATATATTTTAAAACAATTAAAAAACTTGATTAATTAAATTATGAATTCATTTACTCATTTAAAAAATAATATATTACTTAGATCAAAAGTTGCTTTTATAATGCAAATAAAGTATTTATTTAAACAAATGAGTCTATTTTGATTTATATTTATGATTTTTAATTATTTTTAAAAAATTATTTTTAAAAAATTATTTATTTTTTAACATTATTATTATAATTTTGTAAAAAAATGAGTGAATATTTACCTCATGAATGCGGAATAGTTTTACTCCGTTTATTACAGCCTCTCAGTTATTATATGGAGAAATATAACTGTTGTTATCATGGTCTAGATATGTTATATTTGTTAATGGAAAAACAACATAATAGAGGTCAAGATGGTGCGGGAGTAGTATCAGTTAAGTTAGATGTAGAGCCTGGATATAGATATTTAGATAGGATACGCTCTAATGTTGATTCTCCTATCATAGATATTTTTCAAAAAATTTATGATCCTTTACGCATATTAGAAGCCAACAATTCGCCTTTACTCTATGATCCTGAATATCTTAAGCGAAATATACCTTTTATTAGTGAGTTGTATTTGGGGCATCTTAGATATGGTACTTATGGTAAATATCAAATAGAATATGTACATCCACATCTCAGGCAGAGTAACTGGCGTACGCGTACTTTAGCCTTAGTGGGTAATTTTAATCTTACTAATGCTGATCAACTTTTTTTAGATCTTATAAATTATGGACAGCATCCTATAGAGACTTCGGACACTGTTACTATTCTTGAAAAATTAGGATATTATTTAGATGAAATGAATAACGAATTGTATGAAAAGTTTAAAACTCAGGGTTATACCAAAGCTGAAATTTCTCCCAAAATAGCAGAAACATTAGACATTGTTAGTATAGTTAAAAAAGCAGCACAAAACTTTGATGGTGGTTATGTTATAGCAGGAGTACTAGGTCATGGAGATGCTTTTGTATTTCGAGATCCACGAGGCATCAGACCAGCTTATTATTATAAAGATGATGAGTTTTTTGTGGTTACTTCAGAGAGACCACCAATACAAACTGCATTTAACGTAAAAACTGATGATATAAAAGAAATGCCTCCGGGACATGTTTTGATTTTAAAAAAAAATAAAGATTTATCTATTGTTCCCTATACAGATAATATACCTTCTAAAATGGCTTGTAGTTTTGAACATATTTATTTTAGCCGTGGAACAGATAGAGACATATATAAAGAAAGAAAAATGTTAGGTGCTATGCTGGCAGATCCTATATTATCTGCCATTGACTATGATTTAGAAAATACAGTTTTTACTTATATCCCTAATACTTCTACAGTAGCTTTTCTTGGTTTATATGCTGAATTAGAGAAATGGCTTGATGTACAAAAAAAAGAAAAAATAATAGATATCATTAATATGGGGGAAAATATTAATGATAAAGAATTACGAGCAATACTTAACTGGCATCCGCGTGCTGATACACTCGTAGTAAAGGATTTGAAACATCGTACTTTTATCACTAAAGAATCTAAACGCAATGGATTAGCTAGCCATGTGTATGATGTGACTTATGGTGTAGTGAGACCTAATATTGATAGAATTGTAGCTATAGATGATAGTATTGTACGTGGTACCACTATAAAAAAAAGTATAATTCCAATGCTAAATAGGTTGGAACCAAAAGAAATCGTAATTGCTTCTACAGCTCCCCAAATTAGGTATCCTGACTGCTATGGTATAGACATGGCTCGTTTAGAAGAATTCATAGCTTTCCAGGCTGCTATTTCTCTTTTAAAAGAAAGAGGACAAGCCAAATTGATAAAATATGTATACGATAAATGTAAAGAGCAAGATTCATTACCTGACAATAAATTAGAAAATTACGTTTCTCTTATTTATCAACCTTTTGAAGAAGAAGAAATAACTCATAAAATAGAAGAATTATTAACTCCTATAGCTAATAAAACTAAGTTAACTATCATTTATCAATCCTTAGAAGGTTTAAGTAAGGTTTTGCAAGACAATAAAGGTGATTGGTATTTCACTGGTAATTTTCCCACTATAGGTGGATATCGAGTGGTTAATAATGCTTTTATTAATTACTATGAAGGTAAAAATAAAAGGGCATATTGAAATTAAATTATTTATAATTGATAATTATGATAAATTTAAAGTCTCAAAAAAAAAGTGATGAGTAGAAACCATTAGAATACATTTTGGTAAATTTATTATTTTTGACTAATTTATTTTTATATTCTATGTATAACTAATTAACTATTTCTTTAATTGTGTTAATGTTTAATTCCCAATTATCAAAATTTCCACTACTCATCAAAACAATAGCTGCAGGTAATTTAATATATTGCTCTATAATATTTTGAATATCATTTACTATGGTGGTAACAAATAGATTTTGCTGGTCAAAGGCTTTTATTATGTCTATTGTATTTAGATCTGGCAATTGCTTTATCTCTAGGGCATGTTTACTATAAAAAACTATTGAGATATCTGAATTTTGCATAGTTTTACTATACTGAGGTAAAAAATTTTGGTTTAAGCTAGAATAAGTATGTAATTCAAATACAGAGATTAGCTGCCTATCAGGATAGTGTTCTCTTACCGCATCAATGGTAGCTCTCACTTTTGATGGTGCATGTGCAAAATCTCTAAAAACCACCAAATTTTTATTTTCATATAATTTTTCTAACCTCTTATTAGCAGAACGAAAGCTCATCATTGCTTCACAAAAATCTTTGGTATCGATATCTAAATATTCACAAATTTTATGTGCTGCAGATATATTTTGCATGTTATGCTTACCAAAAATTTGTAAGGGATATGATTTTTCTTGATATTTAAGAAAAAAATGCCCATTTTCTACAAAGTATGGAAAGGTTTTATAAAAAATGGGAGTTAGTTTTAGTTGTGCTTCATCCAATATTTTGCGTACTATAGGTTCGTCCACTGCAAATAAAGCACCATCAGAAGGAACCATTTCGGCAAATTTTTTAAATTGCTCTAAATAATTTTCAAAACTAGGAAAAACATTAGCATGATCCCAGTCTATACCATTTATCAATCCTACATCTGGTTTATAAATAATAAATTTTGGAATAGGGAGCTCAGTACTAGCTAAATATTCATCACCTTCTATGATCATTATAGGAGCTTCATTACTTAGTTTTATGTTAAAATCGAAACCAACCACCTTAGAACCTACTAAATAATCGAATTGCTTGTTTAAGAGTCTTAATACATGCATTATCATACCTGTAACAGTTGTTTTGCCATGGCTGCCACCTATCACTATCCTATGTTTGTTTTTCGAATGTTGATAAATGAATTCTGGCATAGATAAAACGTCTAGGTTCAATTTTTTTGCTTCAGTTAATTCAGGATTATTAGCCTTAGCATGCATGCCAGAAATTATTAAATCTATATCTGGAGTGATTCTATCAGCGAAAAAACCAATTTCACATGGCAATAGATTATATTTTTCTAAATTTTCTTTTGCTGGATTGAATATTTCATCATCTGATCCGCTAACTATGTGTCCAGCCTGTTGTAAAGCTATTGCTAACTGATGCATTACAGCACCTCCTATAGCTATTATATGTATTTTCATGATTGATTATACTTACAATAAAGAAATTTTAATTCACAAAATTACAAATTTATGCATAAAATATTCCCCTTTATCTGTTTTAAAAGAAAAGATTAGTAATAATCAAATTTTTTTTTTTAAAAGTTATAATTTTGCAACTATTAATAAAAATTATTTCTCTTATTTGAATATTTGTTTTTTTAAATTTTAGTATTATTATAATTCTATAGCTCTATAAATATAACTTAATAGAAAGGTTACAAAAATTTTTATAATAGCAATAAATTCATTATTTTTGTATAAAATAAATTCAATAAAAATTATCATGCTTAAACAAACACAACATTTAAGATTATTACAACGACTATCTCCACAGCAGATTCAATTGATGAAATTGATACAGCTACCTATTGCTGAGTTAGAACAGCGAATCAAAGAAGAATTAATATCAAACCCTGCTCTAGATACCTTAGATGATACTGATGACGATGAGAATATAATGATTATTGATGATGAAATAGATAAAAACAATGAATTGGATTATCCAGACATAGACGATGAAAAAACAGATATAATAAATGATGATGATGAATTATTAGATGAATACATAGATGAAGATGAAATTCCTGAATATAAATTATATATAAATAATACTAGCCCTGATGACTCTACAAACATACAATATTATGACTATACTACTAAAACATTAAATGACTATCTAAAAGAACAGCTAGATTATAAAAATCTAAGTGAGCAAGAATATTTGATAGGAGAATATATAATAGGAAATATTGATGATAATGGTTACTTACAAAGAAGTATAGATGCCATTGTCAATGATTTATTATTTATAAGGGGAATCAATACAAACGCAGATGAGGTAGAAAAAGTGCTCGACATAATACAACGATTCGATCCACCAGGTATAGGAGCTAGAGATTTAAAAGAATGTTTACTATTACAATTAGAAGCAAAAGAACATAAAACACCGGAAATAAACTTAGCTATTGAAATTTTAGAAAACTATTATGATGATTTTATTAAAAAACATTATGATCAAATAATCAAAAAAGCTAATATCACTGAAGATCAATTAAAGATGGCTATAAGTGAGATACAAAAACTAAATCCAAAGCCTGGTAATTCTTTGTATCAAATTGGCAATTCAGCTATAAGTATAATACCAGATTTCATCATATATAATAATGATGGAGAACTTGAACTGACATTAAATAATTACAATATTCCATACTTATGCACAAATAAAAAATACGAAAACATGTATCAGAGTCTGTCTAAAGAAGCTAGTAATGATCCTAAGAAAAAAGAAACTGTTCAATTTATTAAACAAAAACTGGACGGAGCACGTTGGTTTATCAATGCACTTGAGCAAAGACAAAATACCCTTTATATAACTATGAAAACTATTATGGAATTGCAAAAAGATTTTTTCATGACTGGCGATGAAACTAAACTAAAGCCTATGATACTAAAAGATATAGCAGATAAAATAAATATGGATATTTCTACTGTTAGTAGAGTGGCTAATAGTAAGTATGTGGCTACACCGTATGGAACATTTCTTTTAAAGCATTTTTTCTCTGATTCATTAGAAACTAAATCAGGAAAAGAAGTGTCGAATAAAACTATAAAAGCAATAATAAAAGATATAATCAAAAATGAAGATAAATCGAATCCATTAACTGATGAGGAATTGACAAAAATATTAGAAGAAAAAGGGTTCAAAATTGCACGAAGAACAGTAGCCAAATATAGAGATCAATTAAATATACCCGTTGCCAGACTTAGAAAAGAACTATAAAATAATTAACATCAAATATGAAAAAAAATCTATCTCAGGTAATATCTATAGCTTTACATCCTGTTTTTATCCCTATATGGTTTGCTATTATCTTATTTAATTCTGGTTATTTCTTAAATGCTTTTTTACCAAATGCTTTTTTTAAATCATATATTTGGTTGCTTATCATCATTATGGTGATCATCCCCACTATCATTATTCTTTTTTCGTATCATTTAGGATTGATTGAAAGCGTTCATAGCTCTATACCTATTGAGCGAATAAAAATATTATTGATAATTTTAGTTTCTAGTTTTATTTTATACTTTTTTTTAAAAAGACTACATATACCTATATTTTATTTATTACCCATAAGGCTTACAATAATTTTAACGACTTTGTTATGTATTTTTAGTAGCTTTATGAATGTTAGCATACACAGTGCTGGATGGATGAATTTATTTACTTCTTTATATATATTGCAATATAGACTTATAGAAATAAATATATTTTGGATTATTGTTATTATACCTATATTGTGGGGCTTGGCTGCCCAAGCTAGGTATGTAGTTGGCAAACATAATAGATTACAAATATTTATGGGGGCTTTTTTAGGAATAATAACTGGTTTGAGTGTCTTTATGGTTTGATTAGTTGGTAAATATTTTAATATCTACGGATAATATGGTTTTTATGTAATTTTGTAATTAATTATTTTTGAATTTTATGAATTTTATCTTATATCTAATAATTGGTTTATTACTTTTATTTTGGATCACACAAAGGTTGCTGCCCTATTTTTTAAAAAGAAAATTGAAAAAATACCAAGATAAAATGAATACTCATACAGAAACCAAAAAAAGTAAAAATATAAAAATAAAAATGCCTAAAGGTTATAAAAAAAGCAAAGTAGATATATCTGATATAGAAGAGATAAAATATAAAGAAAATAAAAAATGAATATCTTAATAGTAGCATATTATTGGCCGCCAGCTGGTGGTAGTGGAGTTCAGAGATGGTTGTACATGTCTAATCATTTAGCGGATATTCCAGGTAATAATCTAACCATTTATGTGCCTGATACTACAGATTATCAAGTGTTAGATCCTACTTTATCTGCTGATATTTCACCAAAATTGAAAATCATCAAAAGACCTATTTGGGATCCAGCACATTTTTATAATAAAGCTGTAGGTGAGAAAAACAAAATAGGTGTCGGGATGAGCTCTGTAAAAGAAAAAAAATCATTGATTCAAAAAATAGGATTATGGTTTAGAGCCAATGTTTTTGTCCCAGATTCTAGAGTGTTTTGGGTAAATCCTTCATATCGTTTTTTAAAAAAATATATCGAAAAAAATAAAATAGACGTTATAGTCACTACTGGTCCACCACATAGTATGCACTTGATAGGACTCAAACTAAAGCAATATTTCAAAGAAAAAATTATTTGGGTAGCAGATTTCAGAGATCCATGGTCAGAAATTCAATACTATGAAACATTGAAAACTACAAAGTTTGCATTTAATAAAATAAAAAAATTGGAAAAAAAAGTTCTAATAAATTCTGATATTGTAACTACTGTTACCCCTTCATGGGCTAATATGTTTCGAGATATTTCTAAACGAAAAATTGAAATAATAGAAAATGGATATGAGGATTCATTATTTGAACATATAAAAATCATAAATCAACCTAAAAGATTTAATATTGTACATACAGGCGTAATGTATGCTACGAGAAATCCACATAATTTATGGAATAGTTTAAGAATTATTAAAAATGAAATTCCCGCATTTGTTGATCTTGCCAAAATTCAACTTATAGGAAATTTGGATGCTAGTGTAATCAATGAATTAAAAAATTTGGATCTTTATGATATAACCGAAATATATCCACCCATGTCTCATAAGGAAGTTATTGAATATCAAATAAATGCAGCACTCCTTCTTTTAATAATTGATCAGGCAAAAACATATATTTCAACTGCAAAAGGCATGATCACTGGGAAGATTTATGAATATTTTGCATGTCAAAGACCTATCCTAGGCATTGGCCCAACTGATGGTGATGCAGCTAGGATTTTAGGTGATTCAGAATATGCAAAGATGGTAGATTGGGACGATTTAGAAGGTATCAAAAATTTTATTACAAACATTTATCAAAAATATATTAATGGTGATAAATTAGTAGTAGATTATCATCAAAAAGAATTATACAGTAGAAAAAATCTTGCTCTTAAATTTAATAATATTTTGCTCGAATATATTAATAATAAAAAAAATAATGGATAAATTAATTGATTTCTGATACATTAGTATTGGCTAAATTTTGATCCGTTATAACTATAAAAATTTATCAAATCTAGATTGTTCGTTGTTATTTCTCCATAGATAGACATTAATTAGTACAAATAAAGATAAAAGTTGGATAGTTGAGAAAAGTTTAGCAAAACAGTTGTTGCCAGTTGTTAGCTATTTATAAATCACAATTACATGGTGTTGAAAAATATATTTTTGTATTAGGTAGATAACGCTCTCGCACCTCTTTTTGATGTTTTAATGGTATCATATTTAATCTTAAATTTAATACTTTCAATGTGTTATTCAATCCTGTAATACTCTGATTGAGTTTTGTTAAATAATTATCACCTAAGTCTAATTTTTCTAAACAACAAAATTCTTTTATCTCATTTGGCAAATATTCGATTTCATTATGATACAAATTCAATTCTTTTAAATTTGGTAGCTCTATCAAAATAATTGGGAAATCTTTGAATTTGTTATAACTAAGATCTATTTTTATTATTTTTTTACAATTAATAATGTTCTCTGGTAAACTATTTAATTTATTACGCTTTAATACCAATACTTCTAAATTTTGAAATGTATCTATTTTTGATGTTAATTTTTCTAATTTTTTATTTTTTAATATTAATACTTTCACCTTTTCAGCATCGCTAAGGGCAGTGTTTAAATCTTTATATATTCCTTCATTTTGTCCTTGTAATTTAAAGAAAATTAAAAATATAATAAAAGTATATAAAAAAATTTTGCACATAAATTAAAAATTACATATCCTACTACAAAATTAAAAATAAATAACTATAATTTTTATAAATATTTTTTAATAATCTATCTGGCTTTTTATTGTCCATCAGTTTCTTATCTCATTCTATCGTCCACCATTAGATTTCTCCATTATTCTAAAGGTAAAACCTTGCCACTGCCTTTATAATTGAAATTTTTTTCTGATGGATTTCCTCTAAAATATACATTGCCATTGCTATTAATATCTACCCACAAAACATTATTAACACAAACATATATATTTTGATAACTACAAGAATTTACAAACACAGTATCTGAACATAGATATTCTAAATGCTGTGGCCCTGCACCGTGTAGATATGTATAAAGATATTTACTTTGCCCAGTAATATATAATCCCACATTGCCACCGTGAGATCTAAAGATAAAGCGATTTACATTTAATTCTCCTTTTATATCTAAAGCTGAGTCCCATACTTCTATATTTATTGTGTCCTGTATACAAGTATTTTCGAAAATCATTTCTCCATAAATCTCAGGATTTATATAATTAATATTTCTATAATGTGTTTCTATATCTATCCAATGCTTATAATTTCTAAGCCAATAACATTTGTTTTTGTCTTTAATTTTTAATTCATAATTTTTTTGATTTATAGATACTCCATTTATTAAATTTTCGCCACCTTTGATTTTTAAAAAATCTATACTATCTTTTATTAAATATAAATTTACTCTACCCTCTACATATAGTCTATCTATGCTATCTAAAGGGATTATAATTTCCGAATATTTACCTACTGACATCAAACAAGATTCTTGTTTTTCGCAAGAAAAAAATAAAATAATCAAAGCAATTAAAATAATTATTTTCCTCTCCATACTAACCCCCATTCTATTACATCAGCTTTCACATAATGACTACGCAAAGAAATCTGTGCGCCAAAATTATTTGAAAAAAAATAACGTATACCAAATCTAGTATAAAATGGTTGATATTTGAAAGCTAAATTTCTCAAATATATGCCAACTTGAAAAATTAAATCCATCTTATCTATATGTACATCCCATCCACCTTTTAATGAAATTTTAAGTGGTATAGCATTATATTTATCTAAATCGAAGTCTTTGGTTTTTAAATAATCTGGTAAAGATCCATCCCAAATAAAATCTGTACCTACCATCCATTGTACCGCGTTATAATGCGATACATAATATTCGAAACTAGTAGTGTAAACAGAATAGTAGACGTCATTAGTTCTATTTTGTTTGATAGAATACGTCCCAAAAGAGTGATATTTTGGTTGAAACAAATTAAAAGTATCAATTTTTTTATTTTTATTATGTTTTTCTTGAAAATATCCAATAGAAAGGTGTAGACTTGGGATATTTAATCCTGTATTCGGCATTTTAATAGCTCCATTAGAAAAATGATTCCATCTAAACTGCATATTTATTAGCAAAGGACTCTTTTGATAAATAATAAAATCCCATCCAAAATTAATATGTACATTGAAATGTGACCCAATAGCAAAATTGCGATAATTATCTTCAGTATAATGCTTGGATAAATATGACACGCCACTACCTAGAAAAAAATATATTTTTTCTTTATAAACTCTAAAATATATATCTCCTAATAAACTATAAGCTTGCCCGAGCACTTTATTATTACTCAAGCTTGTATAATATGCTTCTATTCTGTATCTTTTAGGACTTTGAAAAGTATCTATAGGGTAATACTTATTTTCATAAAATAAGCTAAAACCAGCTGGGTGGTTTTCTATAAAATTATACATTTTTTTGTAATGTGGAAATAAAAAACCATAACTCCCTGATATACCAATACTTAATTGAGAGAAGGCTAATATAGGAATAAAATATATGAATAAAATTATTTTTTTCATCAGAAAACAAAAATATAAATAATATGAATAATGAAATCCTTTGAAGGTAATTGAAAAATTATCTTTTAAGCTGATATTTAGCTAGATAGTATCAATTTAATAACCCTAAATCTCTCAGAAATTTGCATTATTCAGTTTTTTTTTTAAATAAAAAATTAATATTTCAGGATATAACTCGATTAATTTTCATTTACTTAATTGCAATTTTTTTTTATCTTTGTAAATAAAAAAAATGAAAAGATTATCAATTTTTTTATTGTTAAATTTAATTTTAATCAAAATGAGTTATTCACAACAAGAAACACGTTTATTACGTTTTCCTACTACTGATGGGAGTAAAATTGTTTTCACGTATGCAGGACAATTGTATACTGTGTCTAAAGATGGGGGTATAGCTCGCGAGTTAACTACAGGTGATGGTTATGCAATTTTTCCTAGATTTTCGCCTGACGGTAAATGGATAGCATTCACTGGACAATATGATGGCAATACTGAAGTATATTTGATGCCAGCCGAAGGGGGCATTCCTAAAAGACTCACTTACACTGCTACTCTCAATCGTGATGATCTAAGCGATCGTATGGGACCAAATAATATCGTAATCGGCTGGACTCCTGATAGTAAATACATTATTTATCGCAGTAGAAAAAGTTCTTTTAATGATTTTGTAGGTCAATTGTTTATAGTTTCTATTGATGGTGGTCTCTCTACTCAATTACCATTATCCTCTGGTGGCTTCTGCTCTTACTCGCCTGATAGTAAATATTTGGCTTTTAATCGGGTGTTTCGTGAATTTAGAACTTGGAAATATTATCGTGGCGGTATGGCTGATGATATTAGAATCTTTGATTTCGACTCTAAAAATATCATTAATATTACTAATAATGAAGCTCAAGATATAATACCTATGTGGATAGGAGAAGAGATTTATTTTATCTCAGATAGAGACCGCATCATGAATCTATTTGTTTATAATACTAAAACTGAAGAAACTAAAAAAGTTACAAACTTTGATGATTATGATATCAAGTTTCCTTCACACTCAGTGACTAATGGATTAATAGTATTCGAAAAAGGCGGTTATATTTATTTATTTGACACTAAAACTAAAGAAGCTAATAAAGTTTCTATTATCATAAATCAAGATTTACCTTTAGCTAGAACGCTAAAAGTAAATGCTGCTGATTATATTACATCTTTTACATTAAGTCCCGGTGGAGAACGTATGGGTTTCTCTGCCCGTGGCGATATTTTTAGTGTACCAGCTACCGAGGGCGTTGTTAGAAACCTTGCTAAATCATCTGGTGTGCATGAAAGAAATGTAGAATGGTCCCCAGATGGTAAATATTTAGCTTATCTTGCAGATAATACTGGTGAATTTGAAATTTATATTCAAAAACATGATGGTTCAGAACCCCCCATTCAACTGACTAAAAATGCAGATACTTATTATTTCGAAATACTCTGGTCCCCAGATAGCAAAAAATTATTGTTTAGTGACAAAAAACTTCGCCTTCGTTATGTTGATATTGATACTAAAAAAATTACTGAGGTGGCTCAGAGTCAAGTATGGGAATATCGTGATTTCACTTGGAGCCCAGACAGTAGATATATAGCATACAGCGATCCACAGAAAAATGATTTTAATATTATTCGAATTTATGATACGTATACTAAAGAAACTTTTGACCTTACAGATATGTGGTACGACTCACATAGCCCACACTTCAGTCCTGATGGTAAATATCTTTATTTCGTTTCTGAGAGGGATTTTAATCCTATTTATTCACGTGTAGAGTGGAATTATGCTTATCAGGATATATCTAAAGTTTATCTTGCTATTCTCGACAAATCTATACCTAATCCATTAGCTCCCAGAAATGATGATTTAGATTTAAGTAAAAAAACTGCTGATGATAAAAAATCAGATAAAAAAAAGAAAGATAAAGAAATAACTGAAGAGGATGCACTTGTAAAAGTTGTAATAGATATTGATGGATTAAAAGATCGTATCATTAGCTTGCCTATCGAGGTATCTACATATTGGAATCTACAAGCTACTAATGATAAAATACTTTATCAGAGAAGAGGTATTAAAGATGAGAAAACTCAATTATTAGCCTTCGATTTGAAAGAAAGAAAAGAAACTAAATTAGGTGAATTTGATACTTATCTTTTATCTAATGATCAGAAAAAGATTTTAATTAAAAGTAAAAACAATTACTATGTTTTAGATTTTGCTGTGGCAGAGCTAAAACCAGATAAAAAAGTCCCCACCCAAGAAATGGTAGTATGGGTAGACAAAAAAGCAGAATGGGAACAAATATTTTACGAAGCTTGGCGACAGATGCGAGATTTTTTCTATGTACCTAATATGCATGGCGTAGATTGGGAAAAAATAAAAAATAAATATGAAGTTTTGTTACCTTATGTTGCTAATAAACATGATTTAAATTATATTATTGGTGAGATGGTTGGAGAGCTAAGTGTGGGGCATGCTTATATAGGAGGTGGCGATTTACCTACTATTAATAAAATTTACACTGGCCTTTTAGGTGCAGAATTATCAAAAGATACTCAAAGTGGTTATTTTAAAATAGATAAAATATTAGAAGGTGCCAATTGGAGCAGAGACCTTCGTAGCCCTCTACAAGAGCTACAGGTAAATGCTAAAGTCGATGATTACATTATCAGTATAGATAATATACAGACTAATACAGTGAATGACATTTACAAGCTATTGATAGATAAAGCTAATAAACAAGTAGAGATAGTAATAAATGATAAGCCAAATAATGAAGGTGCTCGCAAAGTCATCGTAGTACCTGTGGCTAATGAGGCAACTCTATATTACTATAATTGGGTGCAAAATAATATTAAACTGGTAAATGAAAAAACAAATGGACAAGTAGGCTATATTCACATACCAGATATGGGTGTAGATGGGTTGAATGAGTTTGTTAAATATTTTTATCCCCAATTAACAAAAAAAGCTTTGATAATAGATGATCGTGGTAATGGTGGCGGTAACGTATCTCCAATGATTTTAGAAAGACTTCTCAGAGTACCACAACGTGCTACAATGGCAAGAAATGTATTGATTCCAGGAGTAGTGCCAACTCAGACTATGGTAGGACCTAAGGTTTTACTTTTCAATCAATACAGCGCTAGTGATGGAGACCTTTTTCCTTATGGATTCAAAAAATATAATATTGGCAAAACTATTGGCGTGAGATCTTGGGGCGGTGTAATAGGTATACGTGGTTCATTACCTTTTGTAGATGGTACTTATCTCAATAAACCAGAATTTGCTAGCTATAGCATAGATGAGTCTAAATGGATTATAGAGGGTTATGGAGTAGAGCCAGATATTGTGATAGATAATGATCCATATAGAGAATATTTAGGTATAGATGATCAACTCTTAAAAGCTATTGAAGTGATCATGGAAGAACTCAAAAATGCTAAAGAAATTCCTGATATACCAACTCCTCCCGACAAATCTAAGTAATCGAAGATTGTTAAAATAGATATCTGAACAATTGATTTTGTTTCATTAATAAGGGCATATTTTGCTATGTATTGATATAAAATACTCTTTTTATTTGCTTCATACTTTTCTCGTCTTTTATACTCAATTTCACATCTGACACCCTTCTATATTTCACTGTTATTAATTTTATATTGTATTTATAAATAACCTTTATAAATAACTTTACAATATTTATTAATAATTGATGAATATTCTAATTTTTTATTTTTATTATCAAAAATTGCAAAAATTGCTGATCCACTACCACTCAGATTAACATAAATTGCACCTAATTCATATAATTTTTCTATTAATTCATACAAAAAAGGATACTTATTAATAAAAATTTCCAAAAAATCATTTTTTAGCTGATATTTCCACTGAACCATTGGATAATTTTTGATTATTGTTTTTATATCTTCTCTAAATTCATTAGGTTTTATTTGAGAATATGCTTCGGTTGTAGATACTTGAATAGGTTTATCATTCAAATAAGGCAAAAAAATATATATATATTTATTTTCTAATGATAAATTTATGGTGGTCAGAATATCACCTTGTTTTTCAGCAATTAGAGGATTGGCATAGACGAAAAAAGGACAATCACTACCAAGCTTGATAGAAAATTTTAGTAACTCATTAGCATCTAACCCTAAATTAAATAATTTATTCAAAGCTTTTAATGTAGCTACAGCATCACTTGAACCACCACCTAGTCCGGCTTGATATGGTATGTTTTTTTCTAAAACAATTTTAACTGGAGGCAAATTAAATTTATTTTTTAATAAATTGTATGCTTTAAAAACTAAATTGTCTTCATTTTCTAGTTCGATATGATTTGGTACGGTTAATGATAATGTCTCTGAAATAGAGATAGTTATTATATCATAAAAATCATTAATAGGATACATTATAGTGCTAATGTCGTGATAACCATTATCACGTTTTTTTAAAACAAAAAGCCCCAAATTAATCTTTGCTGGGGCTTTTTCTATAATTATTTTGTCTTTCAATATTAAATTAATCTAAAATATTTAAAGATTTGAGATCGTCGAAAGCTATTTTCACTCTTTCTCTCATAGATATTTCACCTTCTCTCAGCCATGCGCGAGGATCATAATATTTTTTATTAGGTTTATCTGGACCTTCTGGATTACCTATTTGTCCCTGTAAATAATCCTTGTATTTCAAATAATATTTATGCACACCATCCCAAAAAGCCCATTGTGTATCAGTATCGATATTCATTTTTACTACACCATAGCTTACAGCTTCTCTTATTTCTTCTAAAGCTGATCCACTACCACCATGAAAAACGAAACTTACTGGTTTAGGTTCAGAAATACCTAATTTTTTGCATATATATTCCTGACTATTTTTTAAAATTACAGGTTTCAATACTACTGCACCTGGTTTATATACACCATGTACATTACCAAAAGCAGCAGCTATTGTAAAATTAGGACTGATATTTTTGAGTTCTTCATAAGCATAAGCTACATGATCTGGTTGAGTATACAATTTAGGATTATCAATAGCAGAATGATAAACGCCATCTTCTTCGCCTCCTGTTACTCCTAATTCTATTTCTAAAAACATTCCTATTTTATGCATGCGTTCTAGAAATGATTTAGAAATACTAATATTTTCTTCTATAGTTTCTTCGCTCAGATCTAGCATATGAGATGAAAATAATGGTTTACCTTTTTCTTTGAAATATTTTTCACCAGCTTTTAGCATACCGTCTACCCAGGGTAATAATTTTTTCTGAGCATGATCTGTATGTATCACAACAGGCACACCATAATATTCAGCTACATTATGTATATGCATAGCACCTGAGATAGCTCCTATTATAGCTGCTTCATAATTTTCATTTGACAATCCTTTGCCAGCAAAAAATTGTGCTCCCCCACTAGAAAATTGTATTATTACAGGTGAGTGCACATCTCTCGCAGCTTCTAATACTGCATTTACAGAATTAGTACCGACTACATTTACAGCAGGTAACGCATATTCACGCTTTTTAGCATCTTCATATAATGCTTTTAAGGCATCTCCCCAAACTATTCCTGGTTTTAATTGATTTTTTATACTCATAACTTTAGTTTTTTATTTTGCCAAAATTAATAAAAATTTATATGATTTACAATATTATTATATCTTGATCTATTATTGATTTATTTATAAAATAGGATTTTACTTTTCATTTAGATTATAAAATCTTAAGGAATAGATAAACTTATCTTAATGATATTTGTTTTTATCAGAACTCGAAAAAATCATTTTGTATTATTACAATATTTAAGTAATTTTGCAGAAAAAAGATATGAAAACTGTAAGAATAGCAATCAATGGTTTCGGCAGAATTGGCAGAAACGCATTCAAAATTTTAGAATCTAGTAAAGATGTAGATATAGTAGCTATAAATGATTTAACGGCACCAGCTACATTAGCACATTTATTAAAATATGATTCCATATTTGGCAAATTTGAAGGTACGGTTGATACTAAGGAGCAAAGTATATTTGTAAATGGTAAAGAATATAAAATTTATGCTGAAAAAGATCCATCAGTTTTGCCTTGGAAAGAATTAGATATAGATATTGTGCTAGAATGTACTGGCAAATTTAGAAGCAGAGATGGAATGATGAAGCATATCGAAGCTGGTGCAAAAAAAGTAATTTTAAGTGCACCTGCTAGCAAAGGTGAAGATGTAGATATAACTGTAGTTTTAGGAGTGAATGACGATAAAATAACAAAAGATCATATACTCATATCTAATGCTTCGTGCACTACAAATTGTTTAGCACCAGTAGTAAAGGTTTTGCACGATAATTTTGGTATTGAATATGGCTTTATGAATACTATACATGCCTATACTAATGATCAAATTATTTTAGATTCACCTCATAAAGATTTACGTAGAGCACGTGCTGCTGCTATGTCTATTATACCTACTTCTACAGGAGCAGCTAAAGCTATTGGACTTGTGATACCTGAATTAGCAGGCAAATTAAATGGTAGCTCTATGAGAGTGCCAGTACCAGATGGGTCAGTTGTAGATTTCTATGCTTTACTAAAAAAAGATACTTCTGTGAAAGAAATAAATGCTATAATGAAAAATTATGCCGAAGGTAGCTTAAAAGGTATTTTAGAATACTGTGAGGACCCAATAGTGAGCTCAGATATTATCGGCAATCCACACTCTTCTATTTTAGATGCAGAATTAACTAATATTTCAGAAAAAAGATTTGTAAGAATAGTGTCTTGGTATGATAATGAATTTGGCTATTCTAATAGATTAGCAGAAATCGCTATCAAAGTTGGAAAGATAGAATAAATAGTTTTTTCTAATAATGTTATTAACATTTATCATTACATTTTTGATATTAATATTAGCTATACTAGGGATAGGTATTAAAATGTTGATTAAAAAAGATGGTAAATTTGAAAAAAAGTGTTATATAATAGATCCTAAGACAGGAAAAAAAATATCTACTTGTATTCGATGTGACAAAGAATAAAATAAAAAATATAATTTTCTTATGAGTTTAAATATTAAATTTGAAAATATGCTTGATGATTTTGAGCCAGGTGATGGTTATTCCAGAATAGACTATTATGATGAAGAAACTACTAATAAATTGGCTGAATATTACTATGAAATCATAAAACTTATAGGTGATGATCCTAATCGTGAAGGATTGCAAAGGACACCAATCAGAGTTGCTAAAGCAATGCAATTTTTAATGCATGGTTATTATGCTGATCCTGAACAAATTTTACGTTCTGCAATGTTTAAAGAAGATTACAGAGAAATGGTAATAGTAAAAGATATAGAAATATATTCTATGTGTGAACATCATATGTTACCATTTTTTGGTAAGGCTCATGTAGCTTATATACCTTATGGTAATATTGTGGGACTGAGTAAAATAGCTAGAGTAGTTGATGTATTTGCTCGTCGACTACAAGTGCAGGAGAGGCTGACTAGTCAAATAAAAGATTGTATCCAAAATGTTTTACATCCTATGGGTGTAGCTGTAGTAATAGAAGCTCATCACTTATGTATGATGATGCGTGGAATACAAAAACAAAATTCTGTGATGGTTACTTCTGATTTTACAGGCGCATTTAGAAAAGAAGAAACTCGTGCAGAATTTTTATCTCTTATTGGTACAAAAACATTACATTAATTGAAATCTTATAAAAGAGTAAAAAATCCAATATACTTTAGCTTTGATCAATAGTTTTATAGCTTAGATAGAAGATAGTCTAATTGAATATTTATCAAAATCTCAGTCTGAATGCAAATTATTATAATATTAATTTAAGCTTTTTTTAAAAAATTATTTTGTTAATTAAAAAATTATTTGTAATTTTGCAAATATAAATATTGCGGGGTAGAGCAGAGGTAGCTCGTCGGGCTCATAACCCGGAGGTCGCAGGTTCGATTCCTGCCCCCGCTACAAAGCTAAATTTAATTCTTTCGGGCTTTTCACAACAAATTTTAATTTTGTTTTCACAGTTTGATTAGGTAATATATCATATCTCCAAGTTACTATTTTGGTATCTGGATCTATTTTACCGTTACCTACTTCTATTTCAGTTACTTCTATTTCTTTTTGCTGTGATATTGGTAATTGATCTTCTATTATGATTTCTATTGGTAATTTTTTGTTATTTCTCACAACTATTTCATAGGCTCTTATGTATTTCACCTTAGATCCTATCAATTGTTTAGCAGTTGAGTCTTTTATGCTATTACGCGTGACTATTACATTTTTGTCTCTTCCGAGTGACACTTGCATTGTATCTTCTATTTGATATGATGAGATTTTAGTAGTACCTACAAAGCTGTTCTCACAATAAATATTAGCTATACCATCTAAAAAATAATATTTATCCCAATCATATATATTTGCTATCAAAAAAGCATCGGGATCTATCTTGGGAGCCGTATAATATAGATATTTTGCTGGCAAATCATAAGATTGTATATTTACAATTTTTTCTTGATTAGATGGCACATCTATCTTGGCTTCTAATGTGTATTCCATCGATATAGGTGTCTCATAGCCAATGGCCATCATCACTGGTGCTGGTTTGTTATAAGTTTTAATTTCTTCTTCTGCATAAGCTACTGCAATATTTTCCCTTTGACCCCTAATTTCAATATCCGATGTTGCTTTTGGCATGTAAACACTAAGATACCAAGGATATAATTTTGGTTTTTGTTGCGAAATTGTTGGATTAGAAGTGCTTAAAATTAGTTTTACATTTTCCCAATTTTCACCTGTAGTTTGAATTATTTCTCCTTTTAAAAACAATGAAATAGGATTATTAAGATCAACAAACCTAAGGTCATAGCTTGGTCGCCAATTAGCATAATTAGTAAAATATGAAACTTCCAATCTGCCATTAGTAGCTTTATCTGCATATAGATTTAAAAGTATTTCACCTACAGGACGTTTAGCTATTTTTTCGTATGATGCTATTTGATTTTGTAACTTATTAATAGCTTCTAATAACTCTTTGTTATCTCTTTGAATTGCCAATGACCTGGTTTTGATATCTAACAATCTCGAACGAAAAAATTCTGAAGCTTTTATTAGTTCGTTTACATTGGTTCCATTTTGTGTGCCACCTATAGTTTTATTAGCTTTTATCATTGCTTCTTCTTCGATATATACTTGTAAAATAGTATTATTTTTATCTAATTTTTGCTGCAATAATTCTAATGAGTCCTTTAATATTTTATATGTGGGGTCCTTAGCATAATCAGATAGATAATTTATAGATGCATTCACAGTTTGGATTATAAAATCACCTTGACCTTTTACATTAACAGTTTTAGGATCTAGATCATCTGGCAAATTACTTATTAATATTTTATTATCACCTTTTTGTAAATTGATATCAGATATTCTAGTAATCTGTGCACCATTTAAAAATATTTTGATTTCATTAATATTAGAATTTACTTTTGTTATATTTTGAGCAAATAATGTAAAAGGTAATAAAATGAATATAAAAACAAATTTTTTCATAATATTTTAATTTTTGTAAAATTAATGAATTTTATCGTAATTATATTGAGTTTAAAAAAATTTAAAACAATACAATTTATTTTGCTTATTTGTAAATTTTAATTTAAAATTTTTATTGGAGTATTATATTGTGCACAATGAAAATAACCCTCAATACATTGTAAGAGCTATTCACCTATTACCAAATAATATAATGATCGTACAATGTAAAAATCATAAACTCAAAATTTCATTGATAATGTATAGAGCAGTATCTATGTTGCCAGATATATCTCAGAAAGTAGGGATGCTTTTTATTTATCCTACGACAAATATAATATCTAAGTAAATACGTGTATCAATGATATCATTTGCATAAATACTTAAAAACATATATAAAGCATTAAAAATACAAGAGATTTTAGATTTTATTTAAAATTTGTTTATAATGATAAAATAATTAAATTTGTAAAAAAATTATGAAGAATTTTTTAGTTGGAATAGATTTTTCTAAAGGTTCGATAAAAGCCTTAGAATATGCAGTAATGTTAAACAAATATATAGATTCTAAAATCACTATGCTTTATGTAGATAAGCCTATACCTACTGAATCAATTT
>Ga0172382_10001682_pt1 | contig 38941 bp, 29 predicted proteins | sample Leawel138RmetaG_FD_122245 | JGI IMG/M metagenome (GOLD analysis project Ga0172382, IMG submission 122245) | Leachate microbial communities from a municipal landfill in Southern Ontario, Canada - Leachate well 138R metaG | ecosystem: Engineered > Solid waste > Landfill > Unclassified | place... | reverse complement strand
TTCATTGAGATATAGTCGATTACTTTCATTTTACTATCCTGATTAAGTCACTGTTATTAAAATGCAATATCCAGGCTCGTGATTTTTTGTCAACCCAAGAATCTGTCGCATCGTTATGCATCCATATTTGTCAACATACAGGGCTATACTTTTCTAGCTCCGGATCATAGATCACAACACGAGCAAGGAGATACCATGACCGAATCGCTTAAGAATCGAATCAAAGCGCAGTTGATAAGACACGAAGGTTTACGGCTGAAGCCATACCGCTGTACGGCGGGAAAGCTGACTATCGGCATCGGGCGCAATCTTGATGACTGCGGTATCTCCCACGTTATTTGTATTACACACCCTTTTCTGAAATTATGCCTGCTTAATAGGTCAAATAAATTTGCTGTTTTGGTGAGTGAAACTATCGAAGCCAGCCCATGAAAAATCCCCCCAAAATAGCGATCTGCAGTTTTGGTGAGTGGATTTGCAATTTTTAGTGAGGGTTTATATGGAGGAAGCATAACAAACTGGCTTTTTCCTTGACAGATAGTGCCCACTTCAGAGCATGATACAAGTGTTTGGAAAGCCATCAGACTTGCAGACACAATACAAGCGTAAGGAGTTTATTATGAAATACTTTCGCAAATTGAGCGGTGAAAGATGTTACCTCTCCCCCATCTCTTTGGAGGATGTGGAGCGCTATACCGAATGGATTAACGATCCGGAAATTGCACCCTTTCTGAGCCTGTATTCCCAAGTGGTGGGAGTGGAGGAAGAGAGGGAAATGCTGAAACAACTTATCAGCAAAGATGTGGTGTTTTCCATTGTGGAAAAAGACACCAACAAGGTAATTGGCAATTGCGGATTGCACAATCTTAACAGTATCCATAGATCTGCCTCCTTTGGCATTTTTATAGGTGAAAAGACATTTTGGAACCAGGGCATCGGTCTGGAAGCCACGCTCTTGACTCTTGATTTTGGCTTTAATATCCTGAATCTCAACTCCATTGAGCTGAATACCATGGAATATAACAAGCGTGGAATTCGGTGTTTTGAAAAAGCCGGATTCAAGCTGGTGGGAAGCCGCAGACAGGCGTTTTTCCATGCCGGCAACTATCACGACATTCTCCATTATGATATTCTGGCATCCGAATATGAAAGCATCTTCGTGGAGAAATCCTTCAATTACAGCATCAGCGACGAGGCTGGCCGCTCCAAGATTACGATTGTGTGAGTATGTTCAAAAACATCTTGGGGCAAGATCACGCCTTGCAGATACTAAAATCTGCCATTGAGCACGACAGAGTCTCTCAGGCGTATTTATTCCACGGTCCGGAGGGAGTGGGCAAATTCACCACTGCCCTGTATTTTGGGATGGCTTTAAACTGTTTGGCAAAGAGTGAATTTCGCCCCTGTGGTGTGTGCAATTCCTGTCGCCGGCTGCTCAATCTGGATCATCCGGATTTTATCTATCTGTTTCCCACGCTCAATTTGCGGATGACGGAAGAGGGGGAAATCCGGGATAATCTGGATAGCTATGAGGCTTATATCCAAAACAAAAAAGATACGCCCTGGCTGCAATATCACTTCAATAGAGCCACGGAGATACGCAGAGAGAGCGTTGCCTTTCTCATCAAAAGGATAAGCCTGTCTATCTTTGATGCCAATTATCGGATCTGCCTGATTGAAAATGCAGATATGATGAACATCCAAACCAGCAATGCTTTTTTGAAGATATTGGAAGAGCCGCCTGCCAGAACGGTGATGCTGCTTACCACGAGCCGACTTTCTTCGCTCTTGCCCACCATTTTGTCACGATGCCAGCCGATTTACTTCAGACCGCTATCGCAAAGCGTGACGGAGAGCCTGTTGCGCAACAAACTGGAATATGACGAACCCACGGCTCGCGCTGCAGCCCGTATTGGCAGTGGGAATTTTAAGACTGCCGTACAGGTGGCAGAGGGCAGCTCCCAGGGCTTGCGAGACCTGGCTTTCCAGATACTGGAGCTGGCGATGGATGATAAGGAGCTGGACTTTGTGAATCTGATTGATTCCCTCAAAGACCAACTGAATGCAGAATCTGCCAAGAACCTGCTTTCTTATATGGGGTTTTTGGTAAATGACATAGCGGTTTTGCGCTTGAATCCGGAGGAGATAACCAATATCGACAAACTGGATGAGCTGAACAAACTGGCGCGTGATGATGATATATTTATTGAAGATGTGTTGGAGTTTTTGGGTCTGTTGGAGGATTTTCAGCGCAAAATAGCCGGCAAAGTGAATCTGCGTCTACTCATGATGAATTGCTTTTATGCGCTGAAGGATCTATATCGGAGTGCCTAAATAAGGATGTCTCAAAAGAAGCTATTACGAAATATCAGTATGATGTCCATTGCTGTGACGATCAGCCGCTTTATAGGTCTGATACGGGATACGGTGATGGCTTATTTCTTTGGTACCACCTGGCTCAATGATGCCTTTATCGTTGCCTACAAGATTCCCAACCTCTTGCGAGCCCTCTTTGGAGAAGGGGCTCTCTCCACAGCCTTTGTGCCACTATACAATGAAATTGGCATCAAGAGGGGTAAGCGCGAGCAGATAAACTTTGCCTTGCAAGTGATTTCCCTGCTCTGCTTTTTCCTCAGTATTCTCACACTTTTGGGTCTTATCTTCACCCCTTGGATTGTGCGGGTGTTTTATCCGGGTTTGGCAGAACAAACCAAGCTGTTGGCAATTGATCTATCGCGCATCATGCTGCCCTATCTCTTTTTAATAGGGCTTTCTTCCACGCTAATAGCCATCCTCAATTCACACGATTACTTCTTTATGACGGGGCTATCTTCGGCGCTGCTCAATATAGGAATGCTTGCCACAATCTTTATCCCCTGGATCATTTTCAAACCCCAAAAAGAGGCATTGGTATATTGGGCGGCATGGGGGGTCTTTGTGGGCGGGATACTACAGACAGTGGTAAACTTCCCTTATTTGCGTAAGGTGGGCTATCGCTTCAAGATTATTCTCAAGTTTAAGGGAGAGGCGCTGGAAGCCATGTGGAAGCGGTTTATCCCTTCCATGATTGGCATTGGCATCAGGGAAATAAATATCATTGCGGATAGCCTGATGGCATCCTTTTTGGCTGTGGGCAGCATCACTGCCCTTGATCTGGGCAACCGCCTCATCCACATGCCGATGGGTATCTTTGCCATCTCCACGGGAACGGCTCTCTTGCCTTTGTATTCGCGGCATATAACCCACAAAAACTATGATGACTTGAGTGAAAGCCTGAGGTTTAGCGCCATCTCTCTGGCTTATGTGATGTTGCCCATCACGCTGATGATTCTCTTGTTGAGTGGAGACTTTGTATATCTGCTCTTTCAAAGAGGCGCCTTTGATGAGAATGCCAGTTTGATGACCCAGCAGGCTCTTTTCTATTATGGCATTGGGCTGCTCTTTTATAGCCTCAATCAAACGATTACACCTCTGTTTTATGCCTCCAAAGACACGCGCACACCCGTGAAGATAGCCGCCTTTGTGGTGAGCCTCAATATCGTGCTCAATTTTATACTGATGCAGTTTTTGGGGCATCGTGGATTGGCTCTTTCCACATCCTTCACGGCACTGGTAAACTATAATGTGCTGTTGTGGCAAATACGCAAGCGCTTGCCAGAGGTTAATTTTGGCGGTATCTGGAATAATATCTTAAAGGCGGCTGCCATCTGTGCCTTGCTGTGGATTCCCCTCTATTTTCTCAGAGAGCTGTGGGTGGTGGATGGCAAGCTGATGACGCTGATGAAAGATGGAGCCCTCACGGTGCTGGCGTTTGGACTCTTTTATCTGATTGGTTTGGCTTTGCGCTTGCCATATCTGGATCAGGTGCGCAATTCCCTATGGAAAAAGTTCCGCCGCTAATAGCTGAGAAAATAGCCTTTCTGCCCGATCAGCCCGGGGTTTATATCTGGAAAAACGCACATGGAGAGGTGATCTATGTGGGCAAGGCACTCGCACTCAAACACCGCATCCGCTCCTATCTGACCGGGATGCATGATCTGAAGACTGATCAATTGGTAAAACACATTGCCGATCTGGATTATATCATCACCAACAACGAGAATGAAGCCTTCCTGCTGGAAGCCACGCTCATCAAAAGGCATCGTCCCAAATATAATATCAATCTCAAAGATGACAAGCGTTATCCCTTTGTGAGGGTGACGGTGCAGGAGCCTTTCCCACGGATCATGGTTACGCGTGATTTGGTGAAGGATGGCTCCCGTTATTTTGGTCCTTTCACAGATACCAGAGCGCTGCGCTCCACCCTCCGGGATTTGGAATGGATATTCCCTTTGCGAGATTGCAAACGGATAATCCCTGCTGATGAGATAAGGTATAGCAGGGCATGCATCAACTACCAATTGGGCAAGTGCCCGGCACCCTGTATCGGCAAGATAGATGTGGAGGGGTATGGCGCAATCGTGAAAGGTTTGTTGGCATTCTTTAGTGGCAAATATCAGGAAGTGGCGGATGATCTGAGGCAGGAAATGCAGGCATTGAGCGATGCAATGAAGTTTGAGCAGGCAGCTGCCATCAGGGATAAGCTGTTAGCCATCGAGCGTATCCAAAAGCGGCAGACAGTGTATTATATGGATGAACGCAGTGCGGATATCATCGGTTGTTATCTGGAGGAGAATCTGGCAGTGTGTGTGGTGCTAAGGATGCAAAGCGGTGCCATCATCAATTCCGAAAGCTATCCCATGACCAACGTGGAGCACAGCGATGAGGCACAGGTTTTGGCTGCATTCTTGAAACTGTATTATGCGGATCATGAGGAATTGCCCCAGGAAATAATGCTGCCCCAGCAGCCCCAGGATTATGAGGAGCTGAATGAGTGGCTGCAAAAGAGATTGGTATTGCCACAAAGAGGAGAACGCAGCAGGCTGTTGGCAATGGCAAAACGCAATGCCTTCCATCTGGTGGAAGAGCGCAAGCTGGCTCACCTGCGCAAAGCAAACCGCACCATCTATCCCATCCAAGAGCTGAAAGAAAAGCTGAACCTGTCACGTCTGCCCCGGAAAATGGTGTGTATGGATATCTCCACCATTCAGGGCTCGGATACTGTGTCTTCGGCTGTGTTCTTTGAAAACGGCAAGCCCAAAAAGAAGCAGTATCGACACTTCATCATCCGTAGTATCGATAAACAGGATGACTTTGCCGCCTTGCAGGAAACCTTGCAGCGCTATCTGGATGAGATTGCCAAAGATCCTGATATGAAGCCCGATCTCTTTGTGATAGACGGAGGCAAGGGACAGCTGAATGCCTGTGTAAAGATCTTGGCTGAGAATGAATATGCAGATATCCCCATCATCTCTTTGGCAAAAAGAGCGGAAGAGGTATTTATCCCTGATGCGGCTGATTCCGTTATCCTTCCCCGATCCTCTGCGGCATTGCGCCTACTCATAGCGTTGCGGGATGAGGCACACCGCTTTGCCATCAATTTCCACCGCTCACGGCGTTCCAAACGCACCTTGTTTAGCGAGCTGGAAGATATCCCCGGCGTAGGCAAACACCTGAAATTCCTGCTCCTCAAAGAGCTGGGATCAGTGGAGCAAATTGCCAAAGCCCCCATTGAGGAGCTGACCAGCATCAAAGGTATTGGCATCAAAACCGCAAAGACGGTGTATGATTACTTCCATCCTCAGCAAAACAATGATAATAAATCTTAAATTACAGCCATCAGCATGCCCTGGAGTTCCCTTAAAACACTCATTGTAGCCATCGTCAAACTATTCTCTTGACATAATAATAAAGATAAAAATCCTTGATATGATATAGATAGTGATGGAGGATTATTATGTATCTATACCCGAAACCTCGTAAAAAGACCGTGATGCCAGTTGACTACAAAGCCAAGATACTCAATGCGGCAGTTCGCGTGTTTGCATCCAAAGGGTATGCCAAGACCACAATGTCGGATGTGGCAATTCAAGCCAAAGTGGGCATTGGCACGCTTTACAATTACTTCAAAAACAAAGATGACCTTTTGATTAGCTGTATAAAAAAGACCATCGACGACGAGATCAAACAAGTGCAGGATCGCAGCTCAAAGGAAGAAGACCACATGGAGCAGCTCTTCTCCTTCTTTATGCACCATGCCACCTTGGTGGAGCGCAAGCCCTATATCGCCAGGTTCCTGGTGGTGGAGCTGCGGCAAAGTGAAAGCTTTTACCAGCGCAATCCTTCCTTCAATCCCATCAACTACTACCTGGACTATGTGCGAGAAATCTTCTCTGATGCGATCAGTACCGGGCGTATCAAGGCATTTAATGTGGATGCCCTGGCTTATCTGGTGGTGGGCGCAATGGATATGGTGCTGTCTCAATGGTTGATCAGCAAGGAAACCTTGGATATTCAACCCCTGATAACCAGCATCCGCCAAATCATCAGAGAAGGTGTGAGTCCGAAAAAGTAATTCGGTTTCAAACACCAGATGCTTAGCTTGAGAGTGCTGCTGGCCGTTATGCTGTTGGGCATGTGGGTACAGCCGATAGTGGCTATGGAGCTTCCTCTTTGGGCAAAAGCAGCTAACAGCTATCAGGGGACGTGGTATCCAGATCGGCAAGGGTTGGATTTGGAATGGCAGGGAAAGTATCTTTTTGCCATCGGTGTGGATAACCTGCGCTATGGACCTCTGAGTCTGAATTGTGAAATAGATGCCAGGGAACAGGTGGATGGGTTTGTGCCTACGCTCAACAAACTACAGATATCATGGTATCGTGAGCGGCATACCATCACCTTGGGCACGCAAGGGATTGGCGTTGCAAGGGATTATTGGTTTACAGAACGTGATGTAATGCATCCGGCATATCAGGGTTGGATGTGGGAATCCACCCGTCTGCACTCGGTGGATTATACCTTCAAGCATTCAAAATGGCAATCCAATCTGGCATTCGGTGGCAATCAAAGCGCAAGGGCAATGGTAAATGCTGAATTCGAGTTTCAGACTAATAGTCATAATCTGGGTGCAGGCATTCGTGGCAGCACCTCCGATGGTCACTGGCATTCCCCCTCTTTAATTGGCAATCTAAAGTGGCAGCACCTTGCACCATCCTACGATATCAAAGCAGACCTGATGGCAAAGAAGGTGTTGCCCCATCAAGACAAACCAGCTCGTGAAGAATATGCTGTGGCAGGAGTAGGCGTGTGGAGGTTTGCAGCATGCTGGGGCTTGATGACAGGGGCGGAGTATCAGCACAAAGAGTATGCCCCCAAAGAGTATCTGGGGCTGCATCTTGCCTTACGACATCAATGGGGCGCCGTGGATATCATGCCCATCCATTCTTGGCAAAAGCTCATGGGTGAATCCATCCATAGCCCCGGATTGCAGGTAAATTGGCACTTTTATAAGGAGTGTCACCTGGGCTTGATCTATCAGCATCATTTGGGTCCTTTTAAGGAATCACGTCATGCGTTGGCTTTACAGGCTGATTTGCGCTTTGCTATGTAGCCTGGCGCTGCTTTCCTGCTCTTTGGCACCCGTGGAGCGCCCTGCCACCATCATCTGCATCACCTTCGATGATGCTCATTACAGCGTATTCCAAAACGCCCTGCTCATCTTACAAAGATACGGCATTAGGGCTACCAGCTTTGTTAATAGTGGCTTGGTGGGCACAGGCTATGCGATGGATTGGAATCAGATTGTGAGCCTGGAAAAGGATTATTATTGGGAGACTGGAGCGCATGGGCTTTCTCATGCCAACCTTGCGGAACTGGATATGGAGGAGGCCAGGCATCAGATTGTGGAGGATAAAAGGCAGCTGGAAGCCAGGGGACTAACGCCCCGATGCTTTGCCCTTCCCTATGGTGTGTGCCCCAGTGAATATTATCCCATTATTGCCCAGCATTATCGCTATATTCGCGGCAGCCATGATATCACCATGCAAGCCCCTGTGGATGGCAAACATCTGGGCTACTTCTCTTTTCAGGATGGCTGGACGGCACAAGAGGTGAAAGCCCGCATCTTAAGAGGGCTTGCCAATCAGGAAGCATTGATCATCATTGGCTTTCACAGTGTGGGTGATGATATCTCCTATTATGGGAATTGTCCACCTTCCGAGCTGGAGGCTCTGTGTGGCTGGCTGCAAAGCGCCAACTTGCCCACAATGACATTATCGGAGGCAATGAGCGCACTGAAAGAATAGCTAAACCGATACCAAAGTGACTGATCCAAGCTCAAAAGCTATGAACAACCACGATGGGCAAAGATTTTACTTGTCTGATTTCGCCTCCTTGAAAACATGGCTTAAAGACATTTATAAGAGGAATAATAATGCAGTTATCGAAACGTGCCCTTGAAATTCAGGCATCACCAATCCGCAAGCTGATGCCCCATGCCATTGCCGCCAAAAAGCGTGGCGTAAAAGTGTATCATCTTAATATCGGGCAGCCCGATATCCCCACCCCTCAGGTGATGATTGATATGTATCACAACTTTTCTGATAAAGTGCTGGCTTATGGTCCTTCCCAAGGCTTGGACGTTTATCGTGATGGCTTGGTACAGTACTACAAAAACAACGGTATAGACCTCAAAGAAAACCAGATCATCGTCACCACAGCCGGCAGCGAAGCCGTCACCTTTGCCATGTATGTGACCTGTGAAGCTGGCGATGAAGTGATTGTTCCCGAACCTTTTTATACCAATTACAACGGCTTTGCCACCATGGCTGGCATCAAGATCAAAGCCCTCACCACCTATGCTGAAACAGGCTTCCAGCTTCCTGAGGATGATAAAATAGAAGCCTTGATAGGTCCCCGCACCCGCGCCATCATGATCTGCAACCCCGGCAACCCCACCGGCACAGTGTATAGCAAGGAAGATATCGCCCGCCTGTGTGCCTTGGCAAAGCGTCATAACCTCTTTGTGATATCAGACGAAGTGTATAGGGAATTCACCTATGATGGGCTCAAGCACACCAGCGTGCTGCAGATACCCGGCATGGAAGAGCTGGCAATAGTGGTGGATAGCGTCTCCAAGCGTTACAGCGCCTGCGGTGCCAGAATAGGCTGTATTGCCTCTCGCAATGCCGAGCTGATGGCTGCCACCCTCAAATTTGCCCAGGCCAGGCTTTGCCCTCCCACTGTGGATCAGCTTGCCGCCAATGCCTGCGTGAGCCTCGGTGATGAATTCTTTGGTCCCCTCATCTCTGAATATCAAAGACGGCGCGACCTCGTCTATGGCGAATTGCAAAAGATACCCGGAGTGGTCTGCGTGTTGCCACAAGGCGCTTTTTATATCAATGTAAAGCTCCCCATCAAAGATGCCGAACACTTTGTAATTTGGATGTTGGACAACTATCAGATTGAAAATCAAACCATCATGGCTGCCCCCGCGGAAGGCTTTTATGCCACCCCCGGATTGGGCAAGGATGAATTGCGCCTGGCTTATGTGCTCAATGAAGATGACCTTACAAAAGCCATGCACGTCTTCCGCAGCGGCCTCGAGGAATACCGCAAACTACACCCATAAAAAACAAACCCCATAAGGTGGTGAAATGAAAACTCAATGGAAGATTTCGCCCTATCTATATGTGTTGCCAGCGCTGCTGTTGCTGTTTCTATTTAGAACGATTCCGGTGATAATGTCACTCGTGATTGGTTTTTTTGAATGGGAAATCACGGGCAGCGGCAGCTTCATTGGCGTCAAGAATTACAGCACGATGTTTGCGGATGAGGTGTTTTGGCAATCCATCACAAACACAATCTGGTTCGTACTCTTTGTGGTGCCCGCCAGCATTGTCTTCCCCCTTCTTTTTGCCTCCTTGCTCAACCAGATTAAGCGCCTGAAAAGCCTCTTCAGAATCATGTATTTTCTGCCCTTTGTCACCTCCATGGTGGCTGTATCCATAGTGTGGAAAATCATCTTTGCAGAGAAGGCAGGGCTTGCCAATACGATGTTGGGAATAGTGGGAATTGCACCCCAGAAATGGTTGGCTGAAAGCACAGGTATCTTCCAGCTTTTGGCAAACACCGTCAATCTCCAGCTGCCCACCTGGATGGGAGGACCCTCACTGGCGCTGGTTTCCATCATCATCGTTACCATCTGGAAGGGATTGGGATACAACACCATCATCTATCTGGCAGGTTTGCAGAATATCCCCAAGGATTACTACGAAGCCGCCGACATCGATGGCGCCAGCAAGTTCAAACAGTTTTTCAAGCTCACTATCCCACTGGTCTCCCCCACCACCTTTTATGTCCTGTTGATGACCACCATCACCAGCTTCCAAGCCTTTTCCCAAGTATATCTGATGACGGATAAAGGCGGGCCGCTCAATACCACCAAGCTGATAGTATATTACATCTATGAGCGTGGCTTTGATGCCCTGGATATGGGTTATGCCAGCGCTGTGGCGCTTTTCCTCTTTATCATCCTGCTGCTTCTGACGATTCTGCAAAGACGTCTGGAGCGCCATGTTCACTATTAAGGAGGAAGGAAAGATGACGAACACCCTGCGTATGTCCACTATTTACTTCCTGCTCACCATCTTTGGGCTCTTTATGATTTTGCCTTTCATTTGGATGATCTCCACCTCGCTTATGACCCAATCTGAATTCAACAAAAACGAAGCCATCTTCATCCCCAAAGAGCAATACCATGTATGGGAAGACGGAACCCAGAGCCAGCGTATCTTGGTGGTGATGGATAAGGGCGATAGCACCGTTGTCCACGTACTAAATAAAGAGCTCAAGATAGAACAGGAATACCTCAGCATACCCTCCAATCAGATCAGGGAAGTGATTAAAAAACCGAGTCTTAGCTGGGATAACTTTAAGAAAGCCTTCAATAAGGTTCCCTTTGGTATCTATTTTGCCAACACACTATATGTATCCTTTTCCAGTTTGATAGGAGTGTTGCTCACCTCCTTTTTGGCTGCCTATGCCTTGGCAAGGATGGAGTTTAAGGGCAAGAATTTCATCTTCCTGCTCTTTATCAGCATGATGATGGTGCCGGAGCCCATTTATCTGATATCCAGCTATATGCTCTTGGATAAACTCAGTTGGCTGGATACCTACAAAGCATTGATAGTGCCCTGGTGTGTAAATGTCTTCACCATCTTCCTCTTCCGTCAACACTTCAAATCTCTGCCCAAGGAGCTTTTCGATGCCGCCATGATTGATGGTGCCAGCACTTTTGGTATGCTTTGGCGCATCATTCTGCCCCTCTCCAAACCCATCATCGCCACTGCATCGGTATTTTCCCTGATTGGCTCTTGGAATAGCTTTATGTGGCCGCTGGTGATGACCAACCGTCCGGAACTAAGGGTATTGCAAGTGGGGCTCAGTTATTTCAACCAAGAAGCCTCCACCCAAACCACCCTGTTGATGGCTGCCTCCACCTTCAGCATCGTGCCCATCCTCATCCTCTTCTTCTTGGCCCAAAAGCAGATAATCGCCAGCGCAGCCAAAACTGGCATGAAAGATTAATGTCTTATCCTATATGGAGTAATAGAAAATGAATACTACCAAAAAGATTGACAGCCGCACTGTGCGTGAAATGGCAAAAAAGAAGCAAGGAGCATCACACACAGAGTATCAAAAGCCACAACCCCGCCTTCCAGTGGACGATAGCCTCCTACGTCCTCAGGAGATTATCAAGCCATCCACAAACTATCTCATTGCCTGGTTGGTATTCTTTGCCACCCTCATTGTTTACATGCTCACCCAGGCGCGCACCCTCTCGTTTTGGGATAGTGGAGAATTTGCCTCCTGCATCAGCATCTTGGGTGTTCCCCACCCTCCGGGAAGCCCATTTTATATCATCTTTGGCAGGGCATTGGTCACTCTCTTTGGCGGCATCTTCAGCCATGCCGTCATTTCTGCTTTTATCTCCGGGCTTGCCTCTGCTTTGGCAGTGATGTTTACCTATCTGATTACCGTGCAATTGGTAAGCATGATGCGTGCCAAGCCGTGGGAAGCGGTATTTGCCGGATGCATCTCGGCATTCTTTACGGCATTTTCCTTCACATTCTGGATGAATGCCGTTGAGGCTGAAGTCTATTCCGGTTTGGTCTTTTTTGTAAACCTCATTATCTGGCTCACCCTGCGTTGGGTGCAAAACAGCAGGGACATGAACCGGCAAAACGAGCTGCTGCTCATTGTCTATCTCTTTTTCCTGGGTTTCTGTGTACACCAAACGGCACTGCAGATCGCCCCAGCCATCCTCTTCATCGTTGTATATCCTCTCTTCAGGGATGGCACCACCAAACCCAGCTTTTGGCCCAAAGTGGTGGGATATACCGTGGCAATTATCTTTGCATACTTCGTCTTTGGCACGATAGGTCACGGGTTGCAGATAGATGATTTTGATAAATGGGGATTTGCCCTCACAGTGATTTTGCTGTTATGGTTTGAACTGAAGGATGAATTTGATCCCCGCCTTTGGCTGTTGGCAGCTGCTTTATTGGTGGTGGGAGTTTCCTCACATCTATATCTTTTGATCAGAGCTGAAGACAGACCCTTCATCAACGAAGGTCATCCCGGCAATCTGAAGATGTTTATGGATTATGTGTTGCGCAAACAATATGGCGAGACCTCATTCTTTATCAGGCGTGCCTCATTCTTCAAAGAGCAGATGGGCTTTCATTTCTTCCGTTATTTGGGACAGCAGTTCTTCGATTATGAAACCCTTGTCCGCTGGGTCAATACCCCGGCAATGCTCATTAAAAGCATCGGCACTGCCATCGTGGGCTTGCTGACAGTATTGGGTGCTTATTTACAGGCAAAAAAGAATAGACACAGCTTCTTTTACTTGCTTTCACTCATTCTTTGCACCACCATCCTCATGGTGTTTGTGATCAATCTCTCCAACCAGGAAGTGAGAGATAGGGATTACTTTTTTGTGGTGGGCTACAATATGCTGCTGATCTGGACTGGTATCGGAGCCATGGGCGTCTTGCAACTGGCAAACAGTAAAGCCGCCAAGATTGCAGTGGTTGCCATCATCGGCATCCTGCCCATCTTCAATATGGCTACTCAATATCATCAACATGATCGCAGCCGTGAATTTATAGCCTTGGATTATGGCATCAACTTCCTCAATTCTGTGGAAGAAAACGCCATCATCTTTACCAATGGGGATAACGACACCTTCCCCATCTGGTATGCCCAGGCTGTTCACGACCCCCATGCCATTTCCCACACTCACCCTGCCAAGGATGTTTATCCTGATGCCCAGAGCCAGGCAGCCATCAAAATAGCGATGGATTTTAAGAATAAAACACTGAAGGGCATCCGTAAAGACGTCACGGTAGCCAATCTCTCGCTTCTGAATACCCCCTGGTATATACGCCAATTGCGGGATCGGGAAGGAGTGCTTTTTAACTGGACAGAAGAAGATATAGATGATATGTTCAATCTGCCAGTTCCCCGCAATCTTGAGGTAAGCGCCGGAGCCGCCAATCCCCAGATGAGCTTTTCCATACCTTTGGAAGAGACCCCTTCCTGGCGTCCCAATGAATACGTCTATAGGATGTCTGACAAAGCTGTGATGCGGATTATACAGGATAACTTTGGCAAACGCCCCATCTACTTTGCCGTCACCTGTGAAAGCATGATTGGTTTTGAAGACTACGTGAGAGCGGAAGGAATGGTAAACCGTGTGGTGCACACCCAAGCCGGCTATGAAGAGCAGGTGGATATAGTGCGCCTCACCCAGAATATAGATGAGATTTATCAATACCGCTCCATCGGTGATAAACGCGTATACAAAGACGATAATATGCAGCGCTTGGTGATGAATTATGCGGCTGCCTTTTCCAAGGCCGGCTCTTATTATGCCATCAACAAAGAGTTGGATAAAGCATGGGAATACCGAAACAAGGCACAGGCATTGGCTCCCGGCGAAGAATTGAAAATGATAGAATTCTATGTGCGTTATTACGCGAATAAAGGCGCTTGGCAAGACCTGGATGAATATCTGAATGCCAATGTATTCCCTCATCCCGAAGGCCTTGCAATCTACTTTAGATATGTGATGGAATACCTCAATCACTTTGATATCGATATTGCCTTGCGCTACTATCAAAAAGTGCTGTTACAGTATCCTGATAGCGATAGGGCATTACAGTTTACCGTGGGATTTACACAAGATCTGGGTATCAACAACGCCCTTGCCACCATACTGGAACAGATCAAAGGTCAGCTATATTATGACGTCCAAGATGCTATCTCATATTTGAGGGGTGAATTGCAGTATGAAGACGACCAGGAGATAGATGAAGACGAGGCAATGGGTATGTACGACATGGTGATATAGCATCATCTGTCAACCGCCATTGTCACATGATTGGTGGATGACCAAATTATTATAAGGGGTTGTTATTTTTATGACCCCTTTTTTGGGGCTTTCTCATAGCTTGCCCATTAGCCTCCCTTGTACCACCCTTGTCGAGACAAGGGAGAGACAAGGGTGGTACAAGGGTGGTTAATAGGCAAGGAGTAGGAAAGCCTTGTATCTCCATACTTTAGGCGGGCGTTTTGCTGACCTCAGTCGATTTTATAATTAAGGCAATAATTCTATATTTATTGCATCTTGCATTCGTAATGTCTCTCATAACTTAGAAATCCGTACCGATGAGAAGGGCGGGAACGATATCCTTGTTTTTATTATAGCTCACGCGCAATCCCAAAGACAGATTGTATGAATAAGCGGCGTAAAGCTCTGCGATCAATTCAGCTCCGGCAGACCAGCGCATATCCGAATGATCTTTCATACCGGGAATTGCAACGTCAAAGAATACTCCCACAATGATATCTTCCAAATATAGGTTTGGCGTCCATATTCCATCTCGTATTCTAATCAGCGGAGTGTAGATGGTATTTTGCAGGCTAACGCCTTTGTTGTATTGCCATTTGTTGTCATTACCGTAACCCCGAATGGAGCTAAATACCTCATCTGCTCCAGCGCTGGGATCCCAGGCAAATTGGATATTGGAACGAAATTCCATTTTCCTGCCCAGCTTTTGCTTGAGATTTCCCGTGCTTTGCCAGCCCAGACGGTCTCTATCCGATGCCCAAAAATCCGTGGTTTCATACATCAGGGCATGAATGCTACTTAAGGTCCCGCCATTCCAGCGGAATGAATTGCTCACGTAGGGATACCAGAGCTTGCGATCCATCCCTTGAGAGGTTACAAGACCAAAGCCGACGGCAAGCCCGCTGATGCCATAATTCAGCTTGTTTAGTAGTTGGATTTCCTGCTGTGCACCAAAGGTATGACCATTAATGGAAGAATAGCTGAGGGTTTGCTTTACGGGACGGAAGAAGTTGTTGGAAACCTGACCTTCAAAAATCAGGTCCTTTTCCTTAATGTCATAAATCATGGTGGCAAGCCAAAGGGGAATATCTCCCAGGATGTCTCCGCCTGCCAGCTGAAAGCCCAGTTGCAGTGTGTCTTGTGCGGCATAAATATAAGGAATCCGGTAAAGACGTGGCCACAGCGCATGACCGATATTCGCCATATAACCGCCTCTACGGATGGGATATTGCTCCAACACCATGTTATCAGCAGGGGGTTCCAGGCGGGAATAAGGCGGCTCCACCCGTTCAGAAGGCAATACAAACCTGGATTCCTGCAGGTGATCGCTATAGATGTCTTGTCCGCGGGAATTCATGGAGACAAAGAAGTGCTTGCCATCTTCAGTGGGTACAGCCCATCTGAGCTCGGTGAAATCGCCTAATTTCAGGGTTTCGCCGGTGTATGTATCAAAAATATACATGCCGTTGTTGCCGCCATACACGGCTTCGTAATAAATCCTGCCATCTTTCACCAAAACAATGCTTTCGCCGTATGGGGTATCGATGAGGGGTTTCAGTGTTCTTCTGTCCAAGTCCAATTCAAAAATACTGTTGTTGCGATAAAAGGTACGGGCGGTAACAAATAATTTCCCATCTTCGTGGTGAATGCCTCCTATCAGATAGTTTAGCGTGGCAATCAGCTCTTTGCTGTCAGCCCTGGGATCAAAGCGGTAGATGTTGTTATTTTGGTGGGTCGCATCGTCTTCAGCAGTGATGATGGTGCCGTCTGGTAACACAGTGAAAGCACGGATGGGACCTTTGAGGAGTTTTTTGGAGCCGCCACCCATCAGGGGCTTTTGCCATATTTCACAGATCACGCCAAAGCCATCAAATTCATTGTTATCAAAGCCTTTTACCATCTCCTGACGGGAATAGTATAGGGTATTGCCTGCAATTTGGAATCCGGCGGGGAATTCTGTGGCTTGGGTGAGTATTGTTTCTTCCATTTCAAATCTTTGCGGATCATGAAGGCGCACGATGCGATGAGAGCCAAAGCTGCTGAGAGGACCGGTTTTATCACGATGGTAGGCACTGTAGTACAAATCGCCCCGATAGTATTTCAGATTGGAGATTTCCCAGCCGTGGCTGGTAACAGCTTGCCTGGGGAATTTGGTTTCTTTTGTATATTCATAGCGATGCCATTCCGCCCATAATTCTTGCAGAGTCTTGCCATAAGTATCCTTGTAAGCCTGATCCAAGGAGAGTCCGGAATAGATGGGGTTCAGATATGAAAAGAGGTTGGAGCCGGTGTGGTTGAAGAGGATGGAAAACTTTTCCTGTCCGTATGTATCAGCCAAATACTGATAGAAGCTGCCGCCATAAACATAGTAATTTGCCAAAGGAGCACTTTGACTGTAATAACCAGCCTGAGCCAACGAGGGCATCTTTCCTTCTTTGGCTAATGCTGAAATGATGGCTGGATAAGTGCCGCCATTCATCCTGCCGCTAAACTTGGATAAGGCTGATTCCCCATAAACGGTGATGGCTTCACTCATCCAGTTTGGCTGATAGAGGTTGGGATAGAGGAGATTGCCAAAGAGGAGACGCAATAGAGCCGGTTCATCATCAATCTTGGTAATCTGAGCCAAGTGTATATACTCGTGCATTCCCACCGTGAGCCACCAATCCTCTCCATTGGCAAGGATATCGCCACTGGGGGGATAGGCAAAGACGGCTATTTTGTGGCTGGGAACGTTTGTATAGCCATTCACCATATTGCCCATATCCTCGATCACGATGGGAACCTGGGGCACTTTGTTGCCCGTGAGGTCTTCCACATAGGGGCGGCAATATTCCATTGCCTGCAAGAGGTTCAAGGCTTCCGTCTCCCAGCCAGCGCGATAATAGATCTTAAAACTGGGTGTGCTGATGCTCTCGTACATTGCAAGTGCCATGCCGTGTGTGGGAATCAAGAAGAGGATGATGAGAAAAATTATATAATAACGATGCATTATAGCTCCAATTTAATATTGTTTTTATGTGTTGATGATAGTGCCTACCAGCCCATCCTTATGGGTGGTAACGGGGTTTATTGTTATCAGCTCTCCCACTCTGGTTGCATCGGTGGTATAGCCTCTGATATAGTGATCACTGGTGAAGGTGGCAAATCCATCCTGATGTGCTTCCACGATGCCCCTCAAGGGGACTTTCTTATCGATAATTTGCCTTGTGAAAGCGGTAGTCTTTTGTGCAGATAGCTTTAATAATTGGGCAGAGCGTTCTTTTTTGATAGCTGCCGGTACCTGCTCAGGCATTAGCGCTGCGGGAGTGCCCGGTCTTTTGGAATAGGCAAATACATGCAGATATGCCAAAGGAAGCTCTCTGATAAGGGAGAGGCTTTGATCAAAATCCGCTTGGGTCTCGGATGGATAGCCGGTGATGATGTCGGCTCCGATGGCGGCATTGGGCATTGCACTATGTATCTTCTGCACCAGGTGTTGGATATCTTCCGCATTGTAACGTCGCTTCATTGATTTGAGAATCCTATCGGAACCTGATTGCAGGGAAAGGTGAAAATGGGGGCAAGCAATGCCGCCCTTTGCCATTTCCTCTATTAAAGTGTCATTAAATAAATGTGGTTCCATAGAGGAAATGCGCAGCAGCTGCAGCCCTTCAACCTCTCTGAGATGGGGAATCAAGCGGGCAAGGTCTGTGTCTTGATCCCGATATAGTCCCAAGTTCACACCTCCCAATACTATCTCGGCATAACCATTTGCCACAAAGAGGCGGGCTTGTTCCAACACCTCATCCACTGTGGCAGAGCGTGAAGGACCGCGTGCGTGAGAGACAGCACAATAGCTGCAAAACAAGCCACAACCATCCTGTATCTTTTGGAAGGCACGGCTGCGCTCAAGCATTGAGGTAATGGGGGCATAGCGGTATTCGAAGGCGGAAGCGGCATCGGAGAAAACATTCTCTGCGCCAGCCAAGATGGCACGGATACGGTCTTTATTCTGATTATCCACCACCTCATCGATGGCTCCCAATGCGGATACCTCTTGGGGATGTCTTTGGCTGTAACAGCCGGTTACCACGATGCGGATCTCGGGATTGGCTGTTTTGTGCTTTAGTGCTTTGCGGATGAGATTGCGACTTTTATAGTCTGTGCGCCCTGTAACCGTGCAGGTATTGATGATATAGATATCTGCAGCTTGATCAAAATCTACCACCTCATAATCATCGGCAAAGGATGAAATGATGAGGGCGGATTCGTAGGAATTTGTCTTGCAGCCCAGGGTGGCGATTGCCACTTTCTTCATGCTTCCCTCTCTGCCAATGCCTTGAGGATGGTGGGGGCATAAAGCCGGTGTTCCACAGCCAAGACGCGGGCTGCTATCTCCTGGGGACTGGCGCAATCTGAAATATCTATCTTTTCCTGGGCGATGATGGCACCGTGATCGTAGATTCCATCCACCTTATGGATGGTGACGCCGCTGTGGGTTTCTGCATTGGCAAACACAGCTTCATGCACTTTCATGCCATACATACCCTTGCCACAATAGTGGGGGATGAGGGCGGGATGGATATTGAGAACGGGGATTTGTATGTTGCTCAGGAAATCAGCCGATAAGAGCTTGAGAAAGCCTGCCAGAGCCAATAGGTCCACCTTATAATCCACCAAAATGGCAGCCAAGCGCTCTTCAAAGGCAGGCAAATTTTGGGAGGAGATGAAGAGGTATCTGAGCCCCAGACTGGCGCAGAGTTCTTCCACGGCAGAGCCCTGCCTATCCCCTATCACCAATCTGATCTGGGCGGGAAAGCCTTGCTCTTGGAAATACTGGTGGATGGCGCGGAGATTGGATCCGCGCCCCTTGCCACCGGTAAGTACGGCTATTCCTCTGGCTTCAGATGCAACTCTTTCCATTGCAAATCTGCCACCTCGCTGGGTGCTCCGCTCATCAGGTCTGCAGCCTTGAGGGTTTTGGGGAAGGCAATCACGTCGCGGATGGAAGCGGCATTGCTGAGAATCATGACCAGTCTATCCAAACCAGGTGCAATGCCTCCATGCGGGGGTGTGCCATATTTGAGGGCTTCCAAAAAGAAGCCAAAACGTTCTTTCAGCTCTTCCTCTGCAAAGCCAAGGATATCAAAGATTTTCTTTTGGATGTCGTAGCGGTGACACCTGATGCTGCCTGAGGAAAGCTCCATTCCGTTACACACCATATCATAGAGCTGACCCTGAATATCTCCAATGCGGGCGGGATCATCCAGCCAGGGGATGTGCTCTTCTTTGGGTAGGGAAAACATATGATGGGCAGGTTCCCAACGCTGGGCTTCCCCGTCATACAGGAAGAGGGGGAAATCTGTGATCCATGCCATGGCAAAGGTATCCTTGGGAATGAGATTGAGCTCTTCCGCAGTTTGGTTGCGCACGGCAGCCAACACCTTGCAAGCCATATCAAAGCCATCAGCGGCAAAGGCAATCAAATCACCATCCTGCGCATTTAGCCTCTGGATGACGGCATCTCGCTCTTTATCTGTGATGAACTTGCCTATGCCAGCCTCAAAGGCTCCGGATTGATATTTCACGAATGCCAGCCCCTTGCCGCCCTGATGACGGGCAAGCTCCACCAAGGCATCCATTTGTTTGCGGCTATAGCTGGCTGCTGTGGGGATGGAAATGGCTTTTATCACGCCATCACTCTGGAGCGCAGAGCGGAATACGGCAAATTCTGTATCGCCAAAGATATCGGTGAGGTCTTTGAGTTCCATCCCAAAGCGTAAATCCGGTTTGTCACAACCAAAGCGCTCCATCGCCTCCCTGTAACTGAGACGTGGAAAGGGGGTGACAAGGTTGTAATCCAGTACCTCTTTGAAGATATGCGCCATCAGCCCTTCCATCAGCTCGAATATCTCTTCCATGCTGATAAAGCTCATTTCCAGATCAAGCTGGGTGAATTCAGGCTGGCGGTCTGCGCGCAAATCCTCATCTCTGAAACAGCGTGCTATCTGATAATAGCGATCAAAACCGGATATCATCAGGAGCTGTTTGAATATCTGTGGGGATTGGGGCAGGGCATAAAACTTGCCGGGTTGGATACGGCTGGGAACCAGATAGTCACGCCCTCCCTCTGGGGTGCTTTTCATCAGGATGGGTGTTTCTATCTCATAAAACTGCTTGGCATTCAGATATTGGCGAATGGCTTGCATTAGCTGATGACGGATGATGATAGTGTTTTGCAGTGCCGGGCGCCTGAGATCCAAATAGCGGTAGGTGAGGCGCAAATCCTCTTCAGGAAGGGATTTATCGAAGAGCTGGACAGGCAAGGGCTCGGAATCTGCCAGGAGATATACCTCACTTGCCTCCACCTCGATACTGCCAGTCTTCATCTGTGGGTTCACGTTCCCCTCTCCCCTGCCGCGCACCACGCCCTTGAAGGCTGCCACATATTCATTGCGCAGACGCTCCGCTTTTTGAAATGCAGGCTGTGTGTCAGGGTTGATCACTATTTGCAGGATGCCGCTCACGTCTCTGAGATCGATGAAGATCAATCCGCCCAGATCACGACGCTTGTGCACCCATCCCATAACGGTTACGGTTTTGCCAATATCGGCGTCACTCAATTCTGCACAGCGGTTACTGCGCTGAAGCGATGAAAAGTTATCTAACATTTAGCTTCCTTATTTTATAAAGTTCAATTCATCTTGATGTATTCAAACAAATCGTTTATCTTTACCACATCGTTACCCAAAAAGCGGATCATGTGGCATTTCTCCAAGTATTCCTCATCAGGATAGATGATTTTGTTATCCTTTTCGCTGGCATCCAATTGCTGATATGCAGAGGCATTGGGCGTGGGGTATTGCACGTAATCGGCATTGCGCTTGGCAACCTCCGGATTCATCATGAAGTTTATGAATTCATAAGCCAGATCTTTGTTTTGGGAAGACTTTAGGATCACCATATTATCCATCCACAGGTTGGAGCCTTCCTGGGGCAGGAAAAAGCCAAGGTCTTGGTTTTCGCTCATCTGTTGCAGGGCATCTCCGTTATAAGCCTGAGCCAGCCATGTGGTGCCATCTGCCACCTCATTTTTGTAGGATTCGCTATCAAACTGGGTGATATTCACATCCCACACATCCAGAATCTTCTTGGCGGCTTCCAGAGCCTCGGGCGAGGTATCATTCACGCTATATCCTGCTGTGATAAGAGCTGCGCCCACAACCTCACGGGCATCATCCAGCATAGTGATCTTGCGTCTGCCGTCAAAGAATTTATCTCCTATCACGGTCCAGCTGTTTTGCTCCACCATTTCAGGAGCGATGTACTTGCGGTTGTACATCAAGCCGGTCACACCCCAAAAATAAGGGATGGAATAGGCGTTATTTGTATCAAAATCTCGCGCCTTTTCCAAAAGAAGGGGATCCATATGCGCATAATTACTTAGCTTGCTCATGTCCAGCTTCTCCGCCAAACCAGCCTCTATCAGGATGGATACATGATCTCCGCTGGGAAATACTATATCAAAGGATTGGCGGCTGCTCTTGATCTTGGTGAGCATATTCTCATTGGAATCATAGGTGCTGTATTTGATTTTGCAGCCATGCTCTTTTTCAAATTCGCTGATCAATTCGGGATCGATATAATCGCTCCAATTGAAGATATAAAGAACCGGTCCTTTGTGGCAGGACATTATAAACAGTGCTGCAATTAACAGGAATAAAATACGGTATTTCATTTCATCTCCTTATTGAGTGAGTGTTTTATTTAATTGTTTTGCTTGATCTATGCCACGTGAGAGGGATACCGTCTGCAAGATACCCCAGCCCACAATAAAGAATACTATGATGGACAGGACAGACCAGCGCAGATCATTGGTTTTGAAGGCAATCCATCCATAGAGGATGGGACCCAGTATCGATGAAAGCCTGCCTGTGAGGGTGTAAAAACCAAAGAACTCTGCCTGTTTATCCAAAGGCGTAAGCTGGGAAAGCATGGTGCGGCTATTGGCTTGCGAACTGCCTATTGCCAAGCCCGCCAAGAGTCCCACAAAATAGTATTCAAATGCGCTTTTGCAAAAGAAAGCCCACACCACCACACCTATCCACAGCAGCAGGGAGATGGAAAGCGAGGTCTTGGTATCAGTGCGGTCTGTGAGCATCCCAAAAAACAGCGCCCCTATCATCGAAGTGAACTGCGCTAAGATAAAATATACAATCATATTCTGGGTGGTCATTTCAAAGCGTTTGATACCATAGATGGCAGCGAAGGCTATCACCGTGGTGATGCCATCATTATAGATAAAATAGCTAATGATGTAGCGGCTAAGTTGTGGAAGTTTGCGGATATGCCTGATAGACCACCATACGCGGGAAAACCCCACCTTCAGGTAATTAGTGCGTTGCGAAGGTAGCTTTAGCTCCTTCAGCCAAAACAGGGTAAACAATGAAAACACAAAGTGATGCAAGGCTATCATGGGAAAGATCAGCCGCACGTTGATTTTCAACAACCACAACGAGACCACAAGGGAGACCAGCCCTCCCACATAGCCAAACGCCCAGCCATAACCGGAGATCTTACCCATAGTATCGGGAGTGCTTACCTCTGGCAAGAAGGCATCATAAAACACGTTGGCACTGTTGAATCCAAAATTGGCGATGATAAAGAACAGCATCCCGATCAAGATATCACCGGGCTTTACAAACCAAAGCAGAGCGGTGAAGATCACCGTGAGCCAGCAATTGAGAAAGAGCAACCGCTTTTTCCCACGGGAATGATCCGCCACCGCACCCAAAATCGGTGCAGTGATAGCCACCAGGGTCATGGAAATTGCTATGGCGCGCCCCCACAGCATCTCGCCATAACCCTCGCTGCCCCCCACTACGTTATTCATAAAATATGCACTATACACCACGGAAACGATGATGGTGGTGAATGCCGAATTGGCAAAGTCGTAAAACATCCAGCCCCACACACTGCGATTCAGTTTCATGCTTTTGCTCCAAAGCCCTTCAGAGGTTTCAGCATAGGCCATTCAGAGGCGATATCTGCCCTGGGGCTGGCTACTAATACCTGCAAGCCATCATTCACCAAATCCCTGATCTTCTGGCTGTGATAGCTATCCAACTCCGCAAATACATCATCCAAAAGCAGTACGGGTTTGATTCCGGTCACTTCTTTAATCAATCTTGCCTGAAGCAGCTTAAGCGCAATGGCGACCATCTGCTTTTGCCCCTGAGAGGCAAAGCTCTTCATCGCCCTGCCATCCAGATAGAAATCCCAATCATCCAGATGCGCTCCAAAGAGGCTGCGTTGCCAGTGCTTTTCCCTTGCCTCCATCTTTTGCACAAGGTACAGGAGGGATTCAGCATCCAACGTGGTGCTGTCTTTGATGACGGGGAGATAACGTAGCTGGGGCTTCTGAGCAAGAGGCGCCACGAAGCCGGGACCCTCTGCCAAGGCCTTGTTGATCAATTCCAGATATTTCATCCGGAAGGTCAACACATCTTGATTGGCTTTGATCAGGCTTAGATCCCAACTCTCCTTTTGCTTCGCATCCCAGCTTCCTTTCAACAGGGCATTGCGCTGGGAAACCACATGATTCAGCTCTCTCAAGAGAGGGATGTACCCCGGATAAAGCTGTGAGATTGCCAAATCAAAATACTGGCGCCTCAAGCGGGGAGAACCGTTGATCAATAGCGGCTCTTGGGGAGCGCAATAAATGGTTTTTACCTGATCAAAGAGGCTGCTCAGCTGTTTGGCTGGAACCCCGTTCAATCTCAATAGCTTGCGTCCATCTCCCCACGCCATTCCCACCTGCAGGCTGCGTTCATTATCGGTGATGAATCCAGCATTGATTTGCCAATAGCTTGTGCCATGCATCAATAAATCCTCGTCCTTATGTCCGCGGATGGATCTTCCGATTCCACAGTAGGCAATGGCTTCCAAGAGGTTGGTTTTACCACAGCCATTGGGACCTATGATAAGGTTGCCAGCAGCATCAAGGTCAAAATCCCTTGCCTGATAATTACGATAATTCCCCAGGGCAATTCTTTGCAGGATCAATCACTAAGACCGCAGTGGCATCAGTAAAAATGTGATTTGCTGATTTTCGGGATCGGTCTCATTGTAGATCATCATCGGATCCTTACCGCTTCCCAGGTTTATCCTCACTTTGTCGGTATCAATCACATCCAGGATTGCCAGCATAAAACGAAAGTTGAAGGCAATGCTGGTGGGAGAGCCCTGATACGTGTAACCTTCTATAAATTCATTGGCATCACCCGTATCTCTATCGCTGGTGTTTATCTCAAAACTCTCTGCATCAATTTCAAAGCGGATTCTTTGAGCTTCTTCCGGCGCCACCAAAGACACACGCCTGATGGCAGTCTTAAACACTTCCCGGTCAACCGTCAAGGCATTGGGCAAGTCATAAATAAAGGCTTTGCGATATTCAGGATATTTCTGATCTATAATATTGGAAACCACCACATACTGGCCATAGGAAAAGATGATTTTGGCATCCTGCAGGCTCACGTGAATCTCTTTTTCCGAACTATCGTGAATACGTTGCAAAAAGTGCAGCGTCTTTACGGGGATAATCCTTTCAATATAGTCTCTTTCATCATACTCTAAAACCGTTTCCTGGCTGGCTTCTGTCTCGCTGCCTGGAGCTGGAGCGGCTTTGATCACAAATTCAGCCACCTTACGTCCATCCGTGGCAGACATAATATGACGATCTTTCATGATTTTCCAGCAAACCCCTGTCAACACAGTGCGCTGTACGTCTGTTGATACAGAAAATGAGGTCTTTGCCACCATTTTCATAAACAGCTCGGCATTGATGGAAGAGGAATCATGCAAATCCGGATCCGGCAGGAGCGGATACAAAGAAGCATCAGCACACAGAATATTAAACTTCACCTTGTTGCACTGAATCAACAGGACTTCTTCATTCTTCCATATATCAATCAAAGCTTCGGGCATATTGCTGATAATTTCGTTAAAATACCTTGCATTCACGGCCACCATGCCGCCTTCTCCAACGGATGCGCTAAAGGTTACCTTGGCGGTCAGTTCCAAATCCGAAGCAGTCAGTTTTATGCTATTGGTTTCTGCATCCACCTCCAAAAGATAGTTCAGCATGATAGGCGAGGTGGTTTTGCTGCCAACCACCGTGGCCAAGTGTTGAATATGACGCATAAGTTCTTTTTTCTCTATGGAAAATCTCATCTTTCCCCCAGTATGTTTTTATTCTTTCATAAAATACCAGTTTTTTTGCTTTTGTTTTTACGTCAATGATTTTGTTCAATTATGCACTCCACAGCCCTCTGCCAAATCACCAAATCCAATAAAGAGTATAAATTTACTTACCAATTGTTTTTTTTTCTTGCCAAAAAACACGCTGCGGAAAACATGGTGAGTAAAAGCATACTTACATGAAGGAAGAAAGATGGAAGTCACACAACGGCAAATGGATATCCTGAGGGCTGCGGTTAAGATCATAGCCAATCAAGGATTTCGCGAACTCACCACCAAAAACATGGCAAAAGAGCTCAACCTCACTGAAGCTGCTCTCTATCGCCATTTCAAAAGCAAGCATCATATTCTGCAAACGCTGCTCAATTACTTTATGGAAATCAGTGCAGACTTCTTAAATTCCATCAATGCGATGCAGGTTAGTCCTTGGCAAAAAGTAGAGCTGTTTGTATCTAATAGGCTGCAGTTTTTCAAAGATGATCCTGATCTCTCTATCGTCCTCTTCTCTGAAGAGCTTTACAAAAACGACCCCTCCCTACAAGAACAACTGCGCAATATTATGTATCAACATCGAGACAACATGACCGATCTTATCAGACAAGCCCAGGCACAAAATGAGATTAAAACCCCAATAGAAGCCAGCCAACTTTACATCATAATGATAGGCTCCATGCGCCATATTATCACTCAATGGAACGTGAGTACGCGCAACAATGACCTTATCAAAGAAGGCAACAAACTCCTGAGCTCCATCCGAACCATCTTTGAGTATAATGATTCCCACAAATAGCCTTGTCTTCAGCTTCCACTACTCTTTTCCCCAAAATGCATTAAACTAATAATATAAATTATCTAAAAAAGGAGATACCTCAATGTACAGTCGCACTTACAAAGACCTCGAGCCTGTTCTGAACGTGAACGGCTTGCATGGAGTAAAGCTCTACGTACATCCTGAAGGTGAAATAGTACACCTTACCATCAGTCCCGGTGCTCACCTCAAAGCACACAAAACCCCCGTCAACGTCCTTTTCTACGTGTTGGAAGGCGAAGCCACCCTCCACATTGGTGAAGAAGTTCAGACCTTCCCCAGAGATACTGCTGTGGATAGCCCCAAGGATATCCCACATGCTGTTACAAATAATGGCGACACAGATTTGCGCCTCTTAGTCATCAAAATGCCCAAACCCTAAACCCTTCAAGGAGTAAAACAAAAATGAGTATGTTCTGTTACCAGTGTCAAGAAACATCCCGCAACATCGGTTGCACCATGCGTGGCGTCTGTGGAAAGTCGCCCGAATTGTGTCATCTTCTGGATCTCTCCATCCATGCCATGAAAGGAATTTCCTATGTTTCAAAGGAACTCCTCAAGCACGACGTCTTCTATCCCCAGGACGGTTTGTTTGTGATGCAAGGCCTCTTCCGCACCATCACCAATGCAAACTGGGATGAAGAGCAAATCATTGCCTACATCACTGAAGCCATCGCCCTGCGTGACAAGCGTAAAGAAGAGCTTTGCAAACTGCGCACCGATAAGTGTGCCAGCTGCCCCCCTGCCGTCAGCTTCCATGTGGAGCCCAAGGATTATGAAGAATTTGGTAAAACCGTTGGCGTTCTTGCCACCGAAAACGAAGATATCCGTTCCCTGCGTGAAACCATCATCTATGGCCTCAAAGGCATCGCCGCTTATGGTGATCATGCCGCCATGCTGGATTACGAAGACGAGGATATCTACAAATTCCTCCACGAAGCCCTGGCTGCCACCATCGATGATAGCCTCAGCGCTGATGAACTCACTGCTCTCGTGGTCAAAACTGGTGAATATGCCGTGAAGGTGATGGACCTTTTGGATCGTGCCAATACCGAAACCTACGGCGTTCCCGAACCCACCGTAGTCAATCTTGGCGTGGGTACCAACCCTGGCATCCTCGTTAGCGGTCACGATCTCAGAGACCTTGATGATCTGCTGCAGCAAACTGAAGGACAAGGCGTGGACGTATATACCCATGGCGAAATGTTGCCTGCTCACTACTATCCCGCTTTCAAAAAGTACAAACACTTCATCGGCAACTACGGCTCCTCCTGGTGGCATCAGCTCAAGGAATTCCAGAGCTTCAACGGCCCCATCCTGATGACCACAAACTGCATCGTGCCCTTGCGCAAAGAGCAAACTTACCTCGATCGTTTCTACACCACTGGCATGACCGGATACCCCGGCGCAGTCCATATTCCGGATCGTGAACCCGGCAAACAGAAAGATTTTAGCGGCATCATCGCCCGTGCCAAACAGTGCCCCGCTCCCACAGAACTGGAAACTGGCACCATCACCGGCGGTTTCAACTATCGCACCGTGCTTGGAATGGCAGAGAAAGTGATAGACGCCATCAAATCCGGCGCCATCAAGAAATTTGTGGTGATGGCAGGCTGTGACGGACGCATGCCCAGCCGCCAATACTTTACCGATGTAGCCAAAAAGCTGCCCAAGGACGCTGTGATCCTCACCGCAGGCTGTGCCAAATACCGCTATATCAAAGAAGACCTCGGCGAAATTGATGGTATCCCCAGGGTGTTGGATGCCGGCCAGTGCAACGACTCCTATTCCCTCGCCATCATCGCCATCAAGCTCAAAGAGGCTTTTGGCCTCGAAGATATTAACGAATTGCCCTTGGCTTTCGATATCGCATGGTACGAACAAAAAGCCGTGGCAGTGCTTCTTGCCCTGCTCTATCTTGGCTTCAAGAACATGCGCTTGGGACCCACCCTTCCCGGCTTCCTCTCCCCCAACGTGGCTCAAGTGATCATCGATACCTTTGGCTTGCAGCCCACCACAGATGCAGATGCCGACGTCGCAGACATGATGGCATAAACCCTAATTAACAAAACCTACAATAAAAGCGCGGACTTTTGTTCCGCGCTTTTTTCATCCCCCAATAAATATCCCTTTATAATTAACCCAGATAATGCGGTAATCTCTGAGCCTTCTTGCATGGTTTCCTATTAGATGTGGTTGTGATGCCGTTGCGATACCCAGCAATCCGCTGGGAGAGGCAACCATATCACAAGGGCATATAAAGGGAGGGAGGGAGGCATATATTGATGCCCAATGAAAGCATTATTACTGCTATGTATCAAGACCAGCCCATTTTGCGATCGCCTTGTTTATCTCCTCACAGCTTTTATCAGTCATGTAATTAAATGGCGCAAAGTCTCTAAACTCCTGCAGATTATCCTCATCAATAAAATCAGGTATCGGTGTCAGCGGCTTGAACTCGCTGAATTTACAAGTATAAATCATGCCATCCCCGATATCTTTCAATCTAAAATCCTCATATCCCAAAGAGTAGAAGCTATCGTCTGCCAATTCACCCACCGGACTTCCCTTCAGGTCAAATGCCAATTCGGAAAAGTGCGGACTTATTACCCTTTCAATGCTGCCTCCCCCAGGAGCCTGCATTGGAGCACCCACGAACCTGCTCTCCCATGGATCATAAAAGCAGATATTACACACCTTACCCCCATATTCTTCATAAGCATGATTGCCGAAGCGGGTGGTATTAAAGCCTGAAAATACTCTTTGCCCTGCCACCTCATCAAAGCTTGGCTCCCGGTAACGTGTAAAAGCGTGGTGAGCTCCCATGATGCCAAGCACCTTGGTGATACCAGGCTGATGATATGCCTTCAGGGCTTCCAGCCAATTCTTTTCATTACAATCCTTCCAGATCAGCTTTCTTTCTTGCTGATTAGGCTTTCTGTTTTCATTGCGGCAAATCTGGTTATACAGCTTCCAATTATATGGATCATTCATCCCCACACAACGGATATGTTTTTCTGGGGGATTGCTACGGTTGTGCAGCCAAATCAGTCTATAAATCTCTTGATATTCCCTATAACCCCAAAATGCTTCCTGCCTCAAATTGATTCTTTTTGCCAGAGGCACGTCAAACCACTCTTTTGATATCAGTTCATCAATCAAATCCTGATCTGCCCTGCGTCCAAATTCAGTAGCCACAATCCTGATGCCCCTCTCCGCAAGAAGTGGGATCAGCCTGTGATACAGCTCTGCCTGCTGCCGAATATAGTGCATTTCACCCAACAACACTATATCATGATTCTCAAACTTTTTCAAGACGTAATCCACTGGCGGCTTGCCTTCATTTAGTAGATACGTTTTCAGCTCTTCATGCATCTTGATACCTCGCTTTTGGCATATTGATATTCATCATGTAAGACATTGTTCTTATGGTGCAAACGATATTTTCTCTCTGTCTTGGGTCAAGTAAAATCTTTCAATCACATTCAATCTCGCTGCCCTCTTGTACCCGGAGCAAAGATATTGATTGACGAAAAGTGCGCCTTTTTCAAAGTATATTTTTCAAGAATTAGGAGAGGATGCCTAATGAAGAATACAGAAAACACAGCTCAACAAACTTAATAGAAGCACTTATGATACATACAATGAAGAACTTACCACCGGATATTGATTTGGAAACCAAGAGAGTATTACGCAAAGTTGCTTCGGCTCATAGATATCTTGCTTTGCTGAATGGGGTTTCCGCTTCTAACCCCAATAAAGCTATTTTGATAAACACACTCTCTTTGCAAGAAGCAAAAGATAGTTCGGCAATCGAAAATATCATTACAACTCATGATGATCTCTTTCGTGATGATCTCTTTCCAGAATATACTTCAAATGCCGCTGCAAAAAAAAGTCAACTGCTATGTGGCTGCCTTGAACCACTCTGGAGTGACCCTTCAATTGCCCATTAGCCTCCCTTGTACCACCCTTGTCTCATTCTTGCCGAGACAAAGGAGAGACAAGGGTGGTTAATAAGGAAGGAGTGGGGAAAGTACTCATGTGAAAGTGAAAGATGAAGAGGAATATCCCAGCATGAAAGAATGCTCAAATCTACTTTAGTAACAGGATTATTTATACTCTGATATGATCTTGACCAAACGATAAACTCTGGCACCAATGCTTTGAAGAATTCTTTGATCTGGATCGAGATCCAGATCCTCAGCATTCTGGGTTGCAAAGTCTGTTTTTCAAAGTAGTTTTTTTCATAAGAGCGAGATGGGTTATGTGTTTTTAGATTAATTAGTATGTGATTCCATCAGCATAACAGGCGGGTTTTGTCAAGGGGTTGGCTGGCAAATCCTTATTGTATAGAACGGAAGATACATTACTCACCAAGTAACCTATAAAAAACTACACGATGACAATACTTTAAGCGGCGTGCAAGTAAAAACCTCGGTGGCATTGTTTTTGTTTATTATCTACCAAAAAACCGGATATTTTTTCAAAACAAGCCTATCTTCTTATGACTCAAAATGATGGATAATTGGACTCCAATCATGTAAGTAAAAGTTATCTATCATCGTCACAGATGGATAGACGTTCGTTATTCATTGAAATATAATATTGAACAATATAATGATGCTTGACATCAAACAAGGGTTGGAATATAATGTCATGACAAATATGTGCAAATTGTGGCACGGTGGTTACCCGCCTGATTTGTAAAGGAATTGCATAGCGATGAGACACCATCACAGCTTTATACCAGAAGCTCTACCAGCATTTCGCCTGGTAGCGAGGGTTTTGTGTCTTCAAAGCTTTGTGCACTCCTCTCCACCATCCAGTCACCCACGATTAACCTTTTCCTCTAACGTTTCCTCCATTTACCATCCCAAATCGCCTTTCGTAAAATACAATCGCACAATACATAACTTTTTAGCGCCAAGGTATGGAAAGAATGGAAACACAAATATGCATTAACTTCAAGATCAAAAGATTAGCCCGGCTGGGTTCCCGATAATTGAAACACCGGGAACCCAACTGGATTCATTCGCGAACACCATAATCCTAAGATTCTTCTTGGAGAAACAATGATGAAAAAATCTTTTCTTACCTTAGTGGCATTGATGATGACCGTCATGATGTTTGCCACGGCTTATCAAATTGGCAGCGGTAGATTTTCTACTGCCGCGTTTCCGTTTAATGGACTCTATGATTATAGCTGGAGTAGAATGATTTACACCAGTGAACAGATTAACACTGCTGGGCTTGACGGTCCATCCGATATAATCGGTGTAGCCTTCAGGGTGGCAGGAACGCCTTCAAACTACGTGATGCAGGATCAGCGAATATATGCCAGGCTCACCACAGTTTCTGTATTTGATGCCAACGAAACCAACCACCCCGGCTATACAGGTTTTCGCCCTCTATTTCAGGGAGAGATCACCTATGACGGTAATGGTTGGCATGAGATAGAATTCAGTTCCACTTTTACCTGGGACGGTGTTCAAAACATCGAATTCTTATTTGAAAATCAAAGAGGGGAACATACAATATCCGGATATCCAACCTTTATTTACACAAACTATAGTGGCTTTAATTATGGGGTTTTCAGATCAGCAGATGACGATTTTCCCCTTACAGGAGGAACAGTAACCACTCAACGTTCTGACATCCAGCTCATCACTCCCACTGCCACTCCTCCTGCCACAGCCCACTTAGCTTCTCCGATGAATGGCGGAACAATGATATCTGTTACACCAATTCTTAGTTGGGAGGAAGTTGATGGAGCGGATGGTTTCAAACTTTCACTTTGGAAAGAAGACCCTGCACCTATATATGTGGAAGAAGAGAGAGACCTCGGAAATGTCCTGAACTACAGTGTCCACCTTCCGCTTGAGTATGAGACAACATATTATTGGCAGGTAATCCCTTACAACATGTATGGAGATGCCGAGGACTGTCCAATTTGGAGCTTTACCACCACCCAAGAGAGTATCCTCACCTTGGGTGAAGGCATTTATACCCAGCGATTTCCTATGGGAAGCTATTATGGATATGAACGCAGTGCAGCGCTTTATCCAGCATCATTCTTTGCAGATAAGAATATCAATATAACTTCATTGGGTTGGTATGCCACACTGGATACCTACGTTAACATACCTACCAAAATCTACTTAAAGACATATCCTTCCACCACGCTGCCAAACACGATTTGGTCTGAATTATTGGTGGGAGCAAGCTTGGTTTATGATCATGTTCAATTTGGAATGGATTCAAACAACTGGAATACACTCACTTTGGATGAGAGTTTTGATCTGGACGCCGGCAATAATCTTTTGGTTTTGGTCGAGAGAAATCCTGGAGGCGGCGGAAACGGAACAAGTGCTGGTGCAGGAATCCCTTCAACTCGCGTAACAAACCAGCATCTGACTTGGGTCACCGATGGATATCCAGCCGGAGGTTTGGGCACAATCAATATACATCGTCCCAATCTGATGGTGATAAGCACGGATTATGAGATCACAACAGTGCCAAACCCGGCAGCCATAATCTCACCTGCTGATGGGTACAACATGGTTGATCCCGGTTCCAGCCTCAGATGGCTCTCCGGTGGTGGTGGACCCAGCGGTTATAAGATGTATCTGGGTACAGACAACCCTCCTTCCAATATTGTCAATGGACAGGATCTGGGTATCCAGACCAGCTGGACTCTTCCCACGCTCCAAAGCGGCACGATTTACTATTGGCAGGTAGTGCCATACAATGGATACGGCGATGCCGTCAACAGCCCTGTTTGGAGCTTTAGAACACTCCCTGAATGGGTATTAACCATCGGTTCTGGAGACCTTGCTTCATCTTATCCCTTTGATACCGGCTGGGAAGACTCCCGCACCCAAATGCTATTTAGCGCAGACGAATTGGTGGCTGCAGGAGCCTCTCCTTTTCAACCATTGGAAGGCCTCGCATTTGATGCTGTAAACCTGAGCAGCATCACCATGAATGATATCCTGATTCGTGTAAAACAAACCAACGTTCACAGTCTTACCGGATTTGATACCAGTGATGATTTTGAAACCTGTTATCTGGCATCCCATGCCATGGGATCCACAGGTTGGAATTATTTCATGTTTACCACTCCCTTCATTTGGGATGGTGACACCAATCTGTTGATTGACATTTCTTTCAATAATTCAGACTGGACGATGGAAGTAAATAAGGTAAACGCCACTGTGATCCCAGGGATGACTTGGGCGTACAGCAGAAACGAAGCTAACGGAGCCACTCTTACCGGTGGAGCACCACAGAATAACCGTCCCAACACACGTTTTGTGTTGATGGATCCGCCTTCAGGCCCTCCCGTAGCCCCACTCTTGGTCTCTCCTCTGGATGGCAGCTCCGGGCTTCCCATTGAAGGTTTCGATCTTACCTGGACTCCAGACCTGGCAAATGGCAATATGCCTCAATACTATGTGGTCTATTTGTCTCGCGATGAAGATCCCATAGCCAATAGCGAAGTGGTGGAAGAGATCCACCAGGGAAGAAGCTGGAACCCTGTGGTGGACGGCGGTGTGGAATTCGGTTATAGTGAACGCTGGTATTGGGCTGTTGGAGCAGCATCATTCGTGGATGACGTCTATTATGAAGAATTGTCAGAGGTTCGTTGGTTTGCGCTCGTAGCAAGTCCCCCTCAGATCTCAGTGTCTCACACATCCATTAGCGAAATGCTTGCTGTGGGTGAGAGCACAACTGCAGTTCTGGCACTTACGAATGCTGGTGGCCTTCCGCTTAGCTACAGTATAGGATTTGTGGAAAACCAATCCAGAAGCACCATTTTGCCCTACGACCCTGCCAACCCCATTATCCAAAACCAAAATGCCAGCTTACGCGTTGATAGCGAGCCCTTCATCGGCCCCGTAACCGCTGTCCAAAGCCGGAATAGGTTTGATCTGCAATTCAACTACGCACTTCTTGGTTCAGAATACGGTGTGACAACCGATGGTACCTATCTCTATACTTCTCACTGGGAAACTCCCGGCAAGATTGGCAAATATGAGCTGGATGGTACCTCACTGGGGACTTTCATAATCCCAGGTGCCGGACAAATCAGAGATATGACCTATGATGGCAGATATTTCTATGGGGCCGCCAATAGCCCTCAGATTTATGAGATGGATTTCAATACTGGTACCCTGATGGGAACAATCACCTCGCCATTTGTAAATACACGAGGAATCGCCTATGATCCTGATAACGATGGATTCTGGATTACAAATGCATGGTCAACAACAAGTGCCCTGATCGATCGTTCTGGACAGATTGTGAGAAGCCTGACCTTAGGCGGTGCCTCCAACGGTGGCTTGGCATACGACAATGTTTCTGGTACTGAACCCACCCTGTGGGGCAATGCAGAAACCACTCCCAACTATAACAATATCACTCAATACAGCCTCACCAACGGAGCTATCCTGCAAGTCTTTAACGCAGTGGATGTAATCCCTGAGATTGCAAACGATAGTGATATTGCTGGCGGCGGCATGGATCTGGCGATTGGATTGGTACCAGGGAAAGCATCACTTATCTGCGTGGCACAGGGATTGTCCTTTTATGGACTTGAACTCAGTGACGTAGACTTTTGGCTGAACTACAGCCCCAGCGCAGGCGTCGTCTTGCCTGGTGACAGGGTGGATGTGAATATTCAACTGAACGCTCAAGGAAGACAACCGGGCTTGTATTCCGGAAACCTCGTTATCTATCATAATGCGGATCTTGAACCCGTACAGACCCCTGTCAGCCTTATCGTTACAGGCACTGAGGCAGATATCGTACCCGTCACTGATCTCAGCATCAGCTTGAGCGGTAATGACTATATTTCCTTAAATTGGTCGGCTGTTCCTGGAGCTGATTGGTATATTCTCTATGTTTCAGACGATCCTTATGGGGAATATGCTGCATTTGGCTATGTGGAACAGGCTGGTGTGCTCAATATCCCTACCGATCAACTGGGACAAAACAAGGCATTTATAAAGGTTGAAGCTGGAGTGGGAAGCGCCCCTCAAATCAGAAGGCTCTCCTCCTCCCTTGCAAAGTAAATCATCAACCTCTAATTAAAAGCCCCTGCCCTCAAAAGGTAGGGGCTTTTTGGTTTTCCCTCCAAAACCTCTATTGGGTGCCGCCTAAAATTTCAGACAGAGATTAGCTCTTTATTTCTTGTAAAAGCCTTTCCCAGAGTGTATCTATTGATGAAAAGTATTCATCCGGGCTAACCGGGATATATACGTCCGGGTAGAGGCTGTCAGATGGATCTCTATGTATATCAGGCCGCTGAAAATACTTAACAGAAACTGTGCAGCTTATACCGGTATTTGGCAATCTAAAGCCCACACTTTCGCCATAAGAGGATGGTTTGCCTCCTGTGGGGCTTCCATACAAAGTGGCAAGTCCATTATCATGGCAGAGGACCGCCAGATCTGTTGCCGAGCTGTAAGTTTGACTTCCTATAATCAGGATTAGCTTGCCATCAAACTTACGGGGTGGAGCTGACAATCCGGCATTGGGTGCCAATTCTTCCAGCATCCGAGGTTTGATGAGTGGAGGGCTACCGATATTATAATGCACAGTAAAAGGCAGTTCCGACTCAGTGACTTCATAACCCAAATCAGAAGACAAAGCTTCATTCATAGTATTCAGATCCATTTGATAGAAATCCAACACCAAATCGCTTATCTTCATACTCGTTCCGAAATAGCGTATGGAATCAGGTAAAGAGCAGAATGACAGAAGGATGTCTCCCATGGTGGAGTGACCTCCCCCATTGTTCCTCAAGTCTATGACCAGGTTATCAATCCCCAAGCTGTCGATAGTGGAAAAGGCATCATTGAGAAACGATATCCATCCTGCAAAGGGATTATCTGGTGTTCCTTCCGTTACGCTCATAGCATTGAATTGCAGATAATACACACTATCATCCGGTAGAGCCTGCCCCCAGTAGTTTTCGTTATGTTGGGCTGTTATCCCTGTTTTTATGTTGCCCCAGAGAGAATGTCTTTCCGCAGCTAATAAAACAATATCCATCTGGGTTCCACTGCGTTCGAGGGTCAAATGTAGTGCACCGTCAGGGCTGGCAAGATTTAAGGCTATCAGGTTAGCGGGATTCCGGAGGTAAAAGGATACTTGATCACGGAACAAGTAGATATTTTCTCCAGTCGCTATCTGCATAAGCCTGTTCATAAATGTTTCTGCATCCATGCCATTGATGCTGATTACCTTGGACCCTATCAGATCCTTGTGTTCTTTGGAAATGATATCCACATACCAGCCAGATTCATGCCACCACAATCCAATAGGATAAGTTGTTGGGCTTTCACCGGAGTATGATGCAATCTTGGTATGACCATCCTTCAGTAAATGAGTAAATGCTCGCAACTTGGTCTCGAATTGCAGAGTGTCGGTCACTGCGGCAAGCTCTTCCATCAAGGTTACAGCCTCCTGATAGAAGGCAGGCTGTCCGGAATCAAAACCGGGATGAGAGTCGAGAAGGGTTTGATAGAAAAAAACAAAATCTTCCTGAAAGACATTCAATTGGGTGTTGAGGTCGCTTACAAGATAGCTGGCATTCAATTCAGAATGCGTGGCTGATGATAGTAAAACAAAGATAGCAGCCATTACTGAGATACGGCATAACAGAGTATGTAACCAACTAATGTTTGTAGAGTTTCTCCCAGGCTCTTTACTCATTATATACTCCTTAAGTATATTCTTACATAATCATGTTGATTGTGATAAGTTCATAGTGATGTGATGACCAACTTCAGTCAAGATATTTATTCTATTTCGACAGATTAATTTGTATATTCCTAAGATGTGCAACAATATTGAGTTGATATTCCTCCCCTTTGTAATGTATCACTGAAAACTTCAAATCTGATCACTGAAAACTTCAAATGGGGAAAAATGGGCATTTTTGAGCTGTTACGCCGGAGTTTTGATCACTGAAAACTTCAAGAAAGTATCACTGAAAACTTCAAATGGGTTTTCCAAGCAAATGAAAAACGTGGGAAACACCGGGCGGCGTTCCCACGTATCGGAGGGCATTCTATGTAGGGTCTGTAGGCTGCAGGCACTGTCTTTTTTGTCCGGCTTTCTGTCAACAACAGAATCTCATAACCCCATATCATATTGTGCGGAAAGGACTTGACTTTGTTTACGAGCGTTGTGTTGTAGCAACCATTAATCAACAGTCGGGTAACCGAGAAGGAGACAAGATGAAAGACTCAAACAAAGACCGCACAGAGCAAGCTCAACAGGAGGCGATGCTAAGATTAGAGGCTGCACTGGAAGCCACTGACATGGATCAGGATGCCACCGAGGATGATCCCTTTGCCAATGACTTCTACTATGATAGCTGGTGGAACCAGTTCCGGGGACCTTGGCTCAAGTCGGAGAACATGAGTGACGAGCAAATCAGGCAGCGGGTCGACGATGCCTGGGAATGCGGTGACTACAAGGAAATGATCAACCTGATGGCAGAGTTGATCTGCCGCCTTGAGCAGAAGAGTTAATAAGCTTATTATCGAACCTAACCCGGTTCTGCCGGGTTTCGCTTTTGGGATTACATAGCAAGCGCAAGGAGGGTATAAACAGGATCGGAGGCAGTATAGACCTGACTGACCCCGATTTTTACGGTTACCAGATTTCCTTCAAGTTTGACATCATCTATATAGAAGGCGGCATCGCAGTGGCTGCTAAGAATGAGCTGAGGTAATTCGGTATATTCCCTTTCCAAAGTATGAGTGATAATCTTATCCTCACCCAAGACGGCAGGACTGCGGAGGCTGCTTGCTCCGATGCCTTGGTTCTGATCCTGGAGTTCATAACGGAGTTTGGCTAAGGACAGCAAGCCGCTTTGCAGGTGTTCCGTACTGATAGCCCCTGCGGCTATCTTGTTGCCGGACACCACTCCATCCAGGATGTGATTAGTATAGATGCAGTTGTTCTGCAGACCTCGGGCATCAAGCTTTCCGATCGTGCAGGTCTTACCGCTGAACTGACCGTTTGTGTTTCCGAGATCATCCCAGATTTCATAGAAGCCGCATTGAGCTTCGGATTCAATGGCAATTTCATAATACCCCGAATTGGGAGTGTTTTCGATTAGTTTCTGACCCTCTACCCATGACTGCCCGGGCCTGAGAATACGCACATCCACTCCCGACTGAGGCTTTCTGACGTTGCCCTCCATAGTGTAATAGCTGATGGCAAACTTGTACATTTATGCTCCTGTATCTGTTCTATGCTTGGCTGGTTATTGTTTCATCGAAGTCGGTCACGATGATTATACTGAAATCTACATATCCCGGACTTCCTACGTACCTCGATTCCAGACTGAATTTGACTTTAGCGGAATACTCATGCAGGTCATCCGGGCACTTGGGCAACTGAGAGATAATGACTGGGAACTGGCTGTTTACGGTATTGTGGGCGGTGTATTCGAGATAAAGCTTTCCGGGACCGAGCAGGAAGTTCAGCAGGGCATAGTATTCGCTTGGTTCCAGTATTGCTTCCAAGTCGAAGGTATCTTCCCGATAGGCTTCTCTTCTATGGATGATTGTAGG
>Ga0172382_10001680_pt1 | contig 38976 bp, 44 predicted proteins | sample Leawel138RmetaG_FD_122245 | JGI IMG/M metagenome (GOLD analysis project Ga0172382, IMG submission 122245) | Leachate microbial communities from a municipal landfill in Southern Ontario, Canada - Leachate well 138R metaG | ecosystem: Engineered > Solid waste > Landfill > Unclassified | place... | reverse complement strand
TCTGATTTTCCGGTCCCTGTCGGGCCGACGATCGCCAGCGGTCGCACGGCCGTCACGGGGTCCAGACGCCGACGAAGTAGCCGACGCCGTAGGGGGCGCCGCGGTAGAGCTCCTTGGCCGACCGCGGCCCGGGCTCGGCCAGTCCCGCCAGCACCTGGTAGGCGACCCGCCCTAGGACGGTCGAGGGCAGGCGCATCAACGCCGCGGTGTCACCCGTGGCCAGCGCGTCGTCGAGGGCGGCCTGCACGCGCGGCGAATCCGGGTCGTGGCCGCCAGGGGCCGCCGGGGTCAGGGTGTTCGCACCGTCGGCGACCACGAGCACGCCGACCTCCTCGGGCGCGGCGTCGAGCTGTGCGCGCAGCCGCCGGCCCAGGTCGGCCGCGGCCCCGGGTTCCTGATCACCGCGACAGGCCCACACCTCGGCGACGGCCTGTGGGCGGGCGAGGCCACGCAGCCATGCCGTGATCAGGGCGCACAGAGGCAACGCCGTCGGCTCGCCGCTGCCGGGTCCGGACAGACCGACCCTGACGTCGACGCCGTAGCCGGCGAACGTTCCGACCGATTCCGATCCGTGCACACCATCGGCCGCGGCGACACCGACGGCGATCCAGCGTCGCGGCAACTGCGCGGCGGCGGACACCGCGGCCGCGCGAAGGTCCTCGGTCTCGGCGGCCGCCGAGGAGGCGAGTTCGGGAACCATCACCGGAGCGGACGGGACGATCACAATGGCGCTCAACATCAGCTCCAAGCTAACCCGACGGTTCTTTGACGGTCGCCTCCCCACGGGCCAGCGCCGCGGTGGCCGTCACCATCGCCGCCACCGCGACGACCAGCGTGGCCCAGCCCGCCGCACCCGGCCGCAGCGTCTCGCCGAGTACCACCACGCTCAACACGCTCGCCACCACCGGTTCGGCCACCGTCATCGTCGGCAGCGAGGCCGTCAGCGCGCCCGCCCGGAACGCCGCCTGTTGTGTCGAGGTGCCCAGGAGCGCGACCACCGCCCACGCATAGAGCTCCGGGGTGCGCAGCAGCTCGGTCAGGCCGGCGAGGCTCGTGACGTCGAGGCGGTGCACCACCGCCTTGGTCAGCACCGCGAACAGCCCCCACAGCGCGCCGGACACCACCGCCATCAGCACCGCGCTGATCGGCCCCGACCACACGGTCGCGCCCACCACGCACAGCGCCAGCAGGGGCCCGAGCACCGTCGCCACACCCAGCCACGTCTCCAGCGACGCCCGGGACGCTCCCTCGGTGGGGTTCCCGACGGTGACGATCACCGCCACCGCCCCGGCCAGCACCGCAGCCCACAACAACTCCCACCGGGTGACGCGCCGATGCGAGAGCCTGGCGCTGATCGGCAGCGCGAACAGCAGCGAGGTGACCAGCAGCGCCTGCACCAGCAGCACCGAGCCCAGACCCAGCGCCGCGGCCTGCAACACGAAGCCGGCCGCGGCGGTACCGCTTCCCACCCACCACCGGCCGTCACGCAACAGCCTGCCGAAAAGCTCCAGGTGACCGATGGGTTCGTCGGTCACGCCGCGCGCCGACCGCTGGTGGATGACGTCACCGACCGCCATGAAGAAGGCGGCGGCGAGGGCGAGCAGCGCGGCGAGATCCGCCTTCGCCATCGGCGACCTCCTTCGGGGTTTTCGGACAGAGCCTAGGCAGCGGCGGCGGCCAAGGCGTGGGCGCAGCGCCGGGCGACCTGTTTCAATAGCCTTCAACACTGTCGTGAGGCAGTCTTGAAGGCTCATCGTTGTAAGGCTCATCAGGCGCCGCATCGCGCGGCAGGTGCGCGGACACGCGCGGAGGACACGAGGTAACGGACATGACGACAACCGAACCGGGCGAATCCCAGGAAGCCGCCCACCAGGGCCCCGATCCCGCGCAGGAGACCACCTCCGCGCCGGCCCCGAGCCCGAAACCGTCCGCTGCCGTCAAACCCCGGCCCGGCCCGGCCCGGCCGGGACCCCGGCCCGCCGTGCCCGCCGCCGCCCCGGTGGTGGGCACCGCCCCCACCAGCGATCCGCACCGCTTCGGCCGCGTCGATCCCGACGGCACGGTGTGGCTGATCACCTCCTCCGGTGAACGCACCATCGGCTCGTGGCAGGCCGGCGACGCCGAGGCCGCCTACGCGCACTTCGGGCGCCGTTTCGACGACCTGCACACCGAGGTGGTGCTGCTGGAGACCCGCCTGGCGTCGGGTTCGGGCGACGCCCGCAAGATCCGTTCGGCGGCGGCGACCCTGGCCGAGACCCTGCCCGAGGCGCACGTGCTCGGCGACGTCGATTCGTTGGCCGCGCGGCTGGCCGCGATCGTCGAGCACGCCGAGAGCGCCACGCAGGAGGAGAAAGCCAAACGCGAGGAGCACCGCGCCACCCAGACCGCCCGCAAGGAGGCGCTGGCCGCCGAGGCCGAGGACATCGCGGCCAACTCCACCCAGTGGAAGGCTGCCGGCGACCGGCTGCGGGCAATTCTCGACGAATGGAAGACGATCACCGGCCTCGACCGCAAGGTCGACGATGCATTGTGGAAGCGCTACTCGGCGGCCCGCGAGACGTTCAACCGCCGTCGCGGCTCACACTTCGCCGACCTCGACCGGGAACGGGCGGGCGCCAGACAGGCCAAGGAGTCGCTGTGCCAGCGCGCGGAGGAACTGTGTGATTCGACCGAATGGGGTCCGACTTCTGCGACGTTCCGCGATCTGCTGACCGAGTGGAAAGCGGTCGGGCGCGCGGCCAAGGACGTCGACGACGCGCTGTGGCAGCGTTTCAAATCCGCCCAGGACAAGTTCTTCTCGGCGCGTAACGCGGCCACCGCGGAGCGCGACGCGGAGTTCCGGGCCAACGCCCAGGCCAAGGAGGCCCTGCTGGCCGAGGCCGAGCGGATCGACGCCTCGGATCTGGACGCGGCCAGGGCGGCGCTGCGCGCGATCGGCGACAAGTGGGACGCCATCGGCAAGGTGCCCCGGGAGCGTGCGCCGGAGCTGGAGCGCCGGATGCGCGCGGTCGAGAAGAAAATCCGCGACGCCCCGACCGGCGGTGTCGATCCCGAGGCGAAGGCCCGCGCCGAGCAGTTCCGGGCCCGCGCCGAGCAGTTCGAACGGCAGGCGGAGAAGGCGGCCGCGGCAGGTCGCACCAAGGATGCCGAGCAGGCCCGCGCCAGTGCCGAGCAGTGGCGACAATGGGCCGAGGCGGCCGCCGACTCGCTGAGCCGGAAGCGCTAGCCGCTACTCCTTGGGTGTGTCGTTGTCGCCTTCGTCGGGGAAGGTGTCGAGCAGGCTCTTGTTCTGCCCCTCCGAGTCGGCGCGACGCCGTTGTTCCTCGGCGGCCAGCTGCAGCGCGGTGCGCGTGGCGACCACCCTGGCCCAGTGGTAGGTCAGCAGTATCACCGCAAACCACGCCGTGATCAGGCCAAGCCCTGGCCCGGGATATGGCTCCGGCGCGGTCTGGCGGGACCACACGGCCAGCAGTCCCAGGAACGCCGCCACCGTGGACCCGGCCAGCGCGATCCAGGCCAGCGTCCACCGCCGGGTCAGCAGCGCCAGCATCGAGAACCCGACGCCGAAGACGAGCGAGAACCACGCGAAGACCCGCGACGGCAGCGCGACACCGTTGTCGACGGCGGCCCCGGAGCCGGTGAGCACGTCCAGGCCCCTGGCCCCGCCGGTGTGCGGCAGCAGGAGCGTCGCCAGCAGCACGAACACCAGGATCGCCAGGAACAATGCCCTCACCCCGGGGTCGATCTCGCGTGCGATGCGCCGCTCGGCGGCCTCCAGGTCGCCCTTGAACTGGTCGAAGCCGTTCGCGCCGTGCGCCTCCGCGTTCATCGTGCACATCCCGTGGTCGCGGGCAGCGGATCCGGCGCACCGACGGCGGGCATGCCCAGGCCGACGCCGGTACGTGGCTTCTGTCCGGCTGCGTGCGCATCGCCCGCACGGGTGCGTCGGTGCTCGATCAGCCCGGCGTCGGCGATCAGATGGTGCGGGGCAGCGCCGGTGACGGTGGTCACCACGACGTCGCCCGGCCTGACCTCGCTGCCGACGGCGCCGGGCGCGAAGTGCACCAGCCTGCCGTCCCGGGCGCGGCCCGACATCCGCGCGGTGGCCGCATCCTTGCGCCCCTCCCCGGTGGCCACCAGCAGCTCGACGCGCCGCCCGATCTGGGCGGTGTTCTCCTCCAGCGAGATCCGCTCCTGGAGTTCGATCAACCGTTGATAGCGTTCGGACACAACGGCTTTGGGTACCTGGTCAGCCAGCTCGGCAGCCGGGGTGCCTGGCCGCTTGGAGTATTGGAAGGTGAAGGCACTGGAGAATCGGGAGGCAGCGACGACGTCGAGCGTGGCCTGGAAGTCCTCCTCGGTCTCGCCGGGGAAGCCGACGATGAGGTCCGTGGTGATCGCCGCGTGCGGGATCGCCGCGCGCACCCGGTCGATGATGCCGAGGTAGCGTTCGGCGCGGTACGAGCGGCGCATCGCGCGCAGGATCCGGTCCGAGCCCGACTGCAGCGGCATGTGCAGCGTCGGGCACACGTTGGGCGTCTCGGCCATCGCCTCGATGACGTCGTCGGTGAACTCGGCCGGATGCGGTGAGGTGAAGCGCACCCGTTCCAGCCCGTCGATGCGGCCGCACGCGCGCAGCAGCTTCGCGAATGCACCCCGGTCGCGGGGTTCCGTCGGGTCGGCGAACGACACACCATAGGCGTTGACGTTCTGCCCCAGCAGTGTGATCTCCAGGACACCCTGGTCGACCAGCGACTGCACTTCGGCGAGCACGTCGCCGGGGCGGCGATCGACCTCCCGGCCGCGCAACGCGGGCACGATACAGAAGGTGCACGTGTTGTTACAGCCGACTGAGATGGAAACCCAAGCAGCGTAAGAGGATTCGCGACTGGCGGGCAACGCCGACGGGAACTCCTGCAGCGCCTCGGCGATCTCCACCTGGGCGACGCGGTTGTGCCGGGCCCGGTCCAACAGGGCCGGCAGCGAACCGATGTTGTGGGTGCCGAACACGACGTCGACCCAGGGGGCCTTGCGCAGCACCGAGTCCCGGTCCTTCTGGGCCAGGCACCCGCCGACGGCGATCTGCATGTCCGGATCGGACTGCTTGCGGGGGGCGAGATGACTGAGGTTGCCGTACAGCTTGTTGTCCGCGTTCTCCCGCACGGCGCAGGTGTTGAACACCACGATGTCGGCGTCGGCGCCCTCGCCCGCGCGCCGGTACCCGGCGCCTTCGAGCAGGCCCGCGAGGCGCTCGGAGTCGTGCACGTTCATCTGGCAGCCGTACGTACGGACCTCGAAGGTGCGCGCGGAGCGATCGGGTGAAGGCCCGCTCGCCTGCTGCGTCACCGTGGAAGTCACGGCCCCATCCTACGGAGCACCCGGGGCCGCCCCGAAATCACGCGGGGCGAGCGAAGCGACGGGGGAATCACTCGGGGCGAGCGAAGCGACGGGGGAATCACTCGGGGCGAGCGAAGCGACGGGGGAATCACTCGGGGCGAGCGAAGCGACGGGGGAATCACCAGATCGCGGAGTTCCTGCATGTTGGACCTTCCCTGGGTAAGGTCATCACGCATGGAGAGCCCCAGGGAGTCCCCTGATGTGCCGATGATCTCGATGAAGGCGGTCAACAAGCATTTCGGCTCCCTCCACGTCCTCAAGGACATCAACCTCGACGTCGGTCAGGGACAGGTCGTCGTCGTGCTGGGGCCGTCGGGTTCGGGCAAGTCGACGTTGTGTCGCACCATCAACCGTCTGGAGACCATCGATTCAGGCACCATCGCGATCGACGGCAAGGTGCTGCCCGCGGAGGGGCGCGGCCTGGCCCAGCTACGTTCCGATGTCGGCATGGTGTTCCAGTCCTTCAACCTGTTCGCGCACAAGACAATTCTGGAGAACGTGACACTCGCACCGATGAAGGTGCGCAAGACATCCAAGGATCAGGCGCGGGAGAAGGCGATGAGCCTGCTCGAGCGGGTCGGTGTGGCCAACCAGGCCGACAAGTATCCCGCGCAGCTCTCCGGGGGCCAGCAGCAGCGCGTCGCGATCGCCCGCTCACTGGCCATGAATCCCAAGGTGATGCTGTTCGATGAACCGACCAGCGCACTGGATCCCGAGATGATCAACGAAGTGCTGGCGGTGATGGCCGGATTGGCGACGGACGGCATGACGATGCTCGTGGTCACCCACGAGATGGGCTTCGCGCGCAGGGCCGCCAACCGCGTGGTGTTCATGTCCGACGGCGCCATCGTCGAGGACGCCGAACCCGCCCGGTTCTTCGAGCACCCCCAGACCGACCGCGCCAAGGACTTTCTCGGCAAGATCCTCCACCACTGACCGCCAGTTCCGACGAAAGGAATCACCACATGTCCCCCAAGTCCCTGTCCGCGCGCGTCGTCGGCGCGCTCGCGCTGGCCGCCGCACTCCCGTTCGCAGCGACCGCGTGCGGCGGCGGTGACGGTGGCGGCGGAGGCGCCGGCGGCGGAGGCGACACGATCGTCATCGGAACCAAGTTCGACCAGCCGGGCCTGGGCCAGAAGAACCCCGACGGCACCATGAGCGGGTTCGATGTCGACGTCGCCACCTACGTCGCAGGCGAGCTCGGTTACACCCCCGACAAGATCGAGTGGAAGGAATCACCGTCGGCGCAGCGCGAGAACCTGATCCAGAACGGTCAGGTGACGTTCATCGCGGCGACCTATTCGATCACCGACGCGCGCAAGGAGAAGGTGTCGTTCGCCGGCCCCTACCTGATCACCGGGCAGAGCCTGCTGGTGCGCTCGGACAACACCGACATCACCGGTGAGGCATCGCTGGAGAACAACAAGATCCTGTGCTCGGTGTCGGGCTCGACGCCGGCGCAGAAGATCAAGGACAAGTACCAGGGCGTGCAGCTGCAGCAGTACGACACCTACTCGGCGTGCATCGACGCGTTGAAGAACGGCGCCGTCGACGCCGTCACCACCGACGAGGTGATCCTCGCCGGTTACGCCGCGCAGAGCCCGGGTGCCTTCAAGATCGTCGGCGAGCCGTTCTCGGAGGAGCGCTACGGCATCGGCCTGAAGAAGGACGACACCGAGCTGCGCACCAAGATCAACGACGCGCTGAAGAAGATGGAGGAGAGCGGAGCCTGGAAGGAAGCGTTCGACAAGAACCTGGGCCCGGCCGGGATCACCGCGCCGACACCCCCGCCGCTCGACAACTGAGCGACCAGGTAGCCACCGGAGCCGCACGTGGAGGTTTTCACCGAGTATCGCGCGGAGATTCTCGCCGCGTTCTGGACGACGATCCAGCTCACCGTGCTCGCGGCGATCGGTGCGCTTGTGCTCGGCACGGTGCTGGCCGCGATGCGGCTCGCACCGGTGCCGATGCTCAACTGGATCGGCACCGCGTACGTCAACATCGTGCGCAACACGCCGCTGACGCTGATCATCTTGTTCAGCTCGTTCGGGCTGTCCCAGACGCTGGGGCTCACGTTGGCCGACAGACAGTCTGCGACGTTCATCGCTGACAGCGGCTTCCGGCTGGCGGTGCTGGGGCTGACCGTCTACACCGCGTCGTTCGTGTGCGAGACGGTGCGCTCGGGGGTGAACACCGTCCCCCTCGGCCAGGCCGAGGCGGCCCGCTCACTCGGCTTCACATTCGGACAGAACCTGCGAATCGTGCTGCTGCCGCAGGCTTTCCGCGCAGTCCTCATCCCGCTGGGCTCGGTGCTGATCGCGTTGACGAAGAACACCACGATCGCGTCGGCCATCGGCGTCGCCGAAGCCGCGCTGCTGATGAAGGAGATGATCGAGAACACCGCGGCCGTTCTGGTCGTGGGCGGGATCTTCGCGCTCGGCTTCGTGATCCTCACGCTGCCGCTGGGATTGTTGTTCGGTTGGCTCGGTAAGCGAATGGCGGTGGCCCACTAGTGGCCGGCTCTGTGTTGTTCGACGTCCCCGGGCCGCGCGCACGGCTTCGCAATCACGCGATCAGCGCGGTCACGGTCGTGGTCGTGCTGCTGGTGGCGTGGGTGGTGTATGCGCGGCTGGACTCCCGGGGCCAGCTCACCGCGGCGAAGTGGGAACCGTTCCTGACCGCCGATCTGTGGCGTACCTACGTCCTGCCCGGCATCGAGGGCACGTTGACGGCGGCCGCGGTGTCGATCGTGCTCGCGCTCGCGCTCGGTTTCGTGCTCGGCGTGGGCCGACTGTCGACACACACCGCGATCCGGTGGGCGTCGTCGGTGTTCGTCGAGTTCTTCCGCGCGGTGCCGGTGCTGATCATGATGATCTTCGCCTACTTCCTGTATGCGTTCTACGACGTCTTCCCGTCCAAGCACCTGGCGCTGGCGGGCGTCATCACCGGTCTGACGCTGTACAACGGCGCCGTCATCGCCGAGATCGTGCGCGCGGGCGTGCACGCCCTGCCGCGCGGCCAGACGGAGGCGGCGTCCGCGCTCGGGTTGACCTGGGGTCAGACGATGCGGTCGATTCTTCTGCCGCAGGCGATCACCTCGATGCTTCCCGTCCTCATCTCGCAACTGGTGGTGGTGTTGAAGGACACCGCGCTCGGTTACCAGATCACGTTCGTCGAGATGGTGCGTCAGGGCACGGTGATCGGCTCGGCGTACGGCAACTACATCCCGGCGCTGATCGTGATCGCGCTGTTGATGATCGCGCTGAACTTCACGCTGTCATGGTTGGCCACGCGGCTGGAACGGCGCATGCGTAGATCCCGCAAGGGCCCGGCGCCCATGGAGGCCGAGCCGCTGGACCTGCAGGGCGACCGCAGCCGCGGCGTGTGAGTTGCCGGTGAGATGACCGCAACCCGGTACGCGTTCGAGGTGCTGCCCGAGTCGACGCTGCGCGACATGGTCGACCTGATGGTCCGGCTCATCGAGGCGTGCGGCGCCGTCGTCATCATGATCGGCGCGGTCGTGGCCATCGCCAAGTTCGTCGTCGCGTTGAGCCGCCGTAGTATCAACCAGTTCTCGGCGGTGCGGCTGACACTGGCCCGGTTCCTGGTGCTGGGGCTGGAATTTCAGCTCGCCGCCGACGTGTTGCGCACCGCGATCTCACCGTCGTTCGAGGAGATCGGCAAGCTGGCGGCGATCGCGACCATCCGCACGGTGCTGAACTACTTCCTCAACCGGGAGATCGCCCAGGAGCAGCGCGAGATCGAGCTGCTGAAAGCCCCGCGCGTCCCACCGCCGGCGCCGTGAGCTTCGTAGTCGGCGCATCCTGGTGTCTGGCGATCGCCGGGATCGTGCTCGGCGTGGCCGCGCTGGCGGTGTTCGGCAAACCGATGCCCGCGCTGCGGGTGACTGTCGAACTCCTCATCGCCGCTGGGCTGCTGCGGCTGAGCGTCGATTCCTCGTGGACGGCCATCCTCATGGCTGCCGCACTGATCGCGTTGCGCCGCACCATCACCCGGAGTCTGACCGCGGATTTCACCGCCTCCCCGTGGGGGCCCCGAACCACCTAGCGGCGGCCTCGGCCGGTGCCGCTGCGCTGTCCCCGGCCACCCAGGCGACGTGGCCGTCGGGCCTGATCAGCACCGCCGCGGGCGCGGGCACCTCACCGATCACCGGGAGCTCCCACACGGTCGCTGCGTTGGCCCTGACCATCCGCACTCGCGCTTCCCATCCGGTCAGATCGACGGCGTCGGGCGCGCCCAGGTCGAGCAGTACCGGCCTGGCCTGGCGCAGGAGCGCGGACACCCGGGTGGGGCCGTGCGCCGTCTCCAGGTCGAGGTCGGGCATGCGCAGCCCCAGCAGCGGGTGTCCGTCCCCGAGGTCGTAGTGGATGTCGAGCCCGGACATCATCGCGGCGAAACGCCTCCGCGGCTCATCCATGTCGAGCATGTCGGAGACGACGCCGTGCAGGACCGTGGTGCGGTCGTCCGGACGCAGCAGCGCCATCTGGGCCACGGCGTTGCGCAGCACGCGGGCACCGACCGGTTGCCGCTCGTCGTGGTAGGTGTCGAGCAGCGTGTCCGGCGACCATCCCTGGACCACCTGGGCCAGTTTCCATCCCAGGTTCACCGCATCCTGCATTCCGGTGTTGAGGCCCTGTCCGCCGACCGGATGGTGCACGTGCGCGGCATCCCCGACAAGCAGGATTCGCCCGCTGCGGTAGGCCACCGCCTGTCGCGCCGTGTCGGTGAACCTGGAAATCGAGGTGGGGCTGTGGATTCCGAAGTCGGTGCCGTACACGGTGACGAGCGCCTCGCGCAGCTCTGCCAGGTCGGGGACACCGGAGCGGCGCAGGTCCTGTTCGGTCACCATGATCCGCACCGGTCCGTCGTCGGAGCGGCTCAGCGCGTGTACGCCCAGTGCGTCGCGCCGGATGCCCCACTCGGGTTCCCGACCATCCTCGGGGGCGATCTCGACCTCGGCGAGCAGATAGCTGGTGGTGGGCTCCCACCCGGGGAACTCGATGCCTGCCGACTTGCGGATCAGGCTGCGCCCGCCGTCGCAGCCGACGAGGTAACCGGCCCGCAGGACCCGGCCGTCGGACAGTTCGATGTCCACGCCGGCCCCGTCCTGCCGAACCCCCACGACCTCACGCCCCCGGCACACGGGGACGGCGAGCTCGTCGACCCACTCGGCCAGGATGCGCTCAATATGCTTCTGCCACAACGCAAGACCGTAGGGGTGACGGGTGGGAAGGTCGCTGACGTCGAGGCGCACCTGGGCGAACCCGTGCACCTGCATCGTCTCCCCCGCCGACAGGAAGCGGTCGACGACGCCACGCTGGTCGAGGATCTCCAGGGTCCGCGACAGTAGGCCGCCCGCACGCGAGCCGGTGATCTCCGGGGTGGTGCGCCGCTCGACGACAGCTACGTCCACCCCGGCCAGCGCGAGTTCGGCCGCGGTCATCATCCCGGTGGGCCCACCGCCGCCGACCACCACCGCATGGTCGGTGTCGCCGTTCGGATCGCCGCCGTCATCGCGGCTGTCATCGCGGGTGTCTTTGTAGGCGTCTTTGTGGTGTGTTGTGGTCACGGCAGCTGATTCTGGGGCCGGACCCGGGTCTTGCCGCAAGACCGGGGGTGCCCAATAATGTGAGAGGGGGAAGCGCAGATCACTCCCCCGGGCTCACACTTTCCGGCGTTCCCTTTCGTTCGCCAACTCCGCCGTGACCACATCGAACGCCATCGTCTGGTTGTAGCCACGCCGGGCGAGCATGCCGACCAGACGTCGCGCCACCTTGTTCTCGGCGTCCCTGTCGTCCGGATCGCCCAGCTTCTCGCGACGCAGCTTGTCGCGAACCAGCTGTTCGGCACGGGTGCGTTCGGCGCCGGCGTCGATCCCGGCCAACGCACCGTCGATCACCTCGTTGTCGACGCCCTTCTTACGCAGCTCGGCGGCCAAGGCGCGCTTGCCTTTTCCGGCGTTGAGGCGACGCGACCGCACCCACTGTTCGGCGAAGTCCTCGTCGTCGACGAGTCCGACCTGGGTCAGCCGGTCGAGGACGGCGGCGGCGATGTCGTCGGGATACCCGCGCTTGGCGAGCGCAGCCTCCAGCTCGGCACGGGTGCGCGCCCGGGCGGTGAGCAGGCGCAGGCACAATGCCCGCGCCTGCTCGCCACGCTTGGTGGACTCGTCGGCCTCCGCCGGATCAGAAGTCGACGGGAGCGGGAAGAGCGTCATCGTTCGCGTCGTCGGTCAACTGGGCCCCGATACCGAGCTTCTCTTTGATCTTCTTTTCGATCTCGTTGGCCACATCGATGTTCTGCAGCAAGAAGTTTCGCGCGTTCTCCTTGCCCTGCCCCAGCTGCTCGCCGTCGTAGGTGAACCAGGATCCGGACTTGCGGATGAAGCCGTGCTCGACACCCATGTCGATGAGCGAGCCTTCGCGGCTGATGCCCTTGCCGTAGAGGATGTCGAACTCGGCCTGCTTGAACGGCGGCGACACCTTGTTCTTGACGACCTTGACGCGGGTGCGGTTGCCGACCGCGTCGGTACCGTCCTTGAGGGTCTCGATGCGGCGCACATCCATACGGACCGACGCGTAGAACTTCAGCGCCTTGCCACCCGTGGTGGTCTCGGGGGACCCGAACATCACACCGATCTTCTCGCGAAGCTGGTTGATGAAGATCGCGGTGGTACCCGAATTGTTCAGCGCGCCGGTCATCTTCCGCAGCGCCTGGCTCATCAGGCGGGCCTGCAGGCCGACGTGACTGTCACCCATCTCGCCCTCGATCTCGGCGCGCGGCACCAGGGCAGCGACCGAGTCGATGACCAGGATGTCCAGCGCACCGGACCGGATCAGCATGTCGGCGATCTCGAGTGCCTGCTCACCGGTGTCGGGCTGGGAGACCAGCAGGGCATCGGTGTCCACGCCGAGCTTCTGGGCGTAGTCCGGGTCCAGCGCGTGCTCGGCGTCGATGAACGCCGCGATGCCGCCCGCGGCCTGCGCGTTGGCCACGGCATGCAGCGCGACGGTGGTCTTACCGGAGGACTCCGGACCGTAGATCTCGACGACGCGGCCACGGGGCAACCCGCCGATACCGAGCGCGACGTCCAGGGCGATGGAGCCGGTGGGGATGACCGCGATCGGCTGGCGCACCTCTTCGCCGAGCCGCATCACCGAGCCCTTGCCGAAGTTCTTGTCGATCTGTGCGAGCGCCAACTCCAGGGCCTTCTCGCGATCGGGGGCTTGCTGAGCCATGGTGATACCTCTCCGGTAGTCGTTGTTGACCGGTTCTCGGTCGGTTGGCCGTGACGCTATGCGAGGCCACCGACAAGTCGCTGGGTCGAACTCCCCCCACAGTAGACGAACAGGTGTTCGATTCAAGCGGACACGCCGACGGACTATCTTTTCCGGGTATGACGCGCCAGGAGGTCCAGATCCCTGCCGACGGCGGGCAGATCGCGGCGTACGTGTACCGACCGCAGGTCACCGGCGGTGGCACCGCATGCATCGTGATGGCACACGGCTTCACCGGCACCCGCGACGACGGTCTTCCGGATTACGCCGAGGCGTTCTGCGCCGCCGGCCACACCGTCGTGCTGTTCGACTACCGCCACTTCGGCGCGTCGACCGGTGAGCCCCGCCAGCTGCTCGACATCGCCGAGCAGCGCCGCGACTACCACACGGTGATCGCGTGGGCCCGCCACCTCGACGGTGTCGACCCGAACCGGATCGTGGTGTGGGGTTCGTCGTTCAGCGGCGGCCACGTGCTCGCCGTCGCCGCCGAGGACCCCCGGATCGCCGCGGTGATCGCGCAGGCGCCGTTCACCGACGCACTCGCCACCCTGCGCGAGATACCGCCGAGGAACATCCCCCTGCTGCTGATCGCCGCCGTGCGCGACCAGGTCGGCGCGTGGCGCGGACGGCCGCCACACACGGTGGCCGCCGTCGGCTCCCCCGGCACCGTCGCCGCACTCACCTCACCGGACGCCAAGCCCGGCTTCGAAGCCATACTCGGACCGAACTCGTTGTGGCGCAACGAGTTCGCTGCCCGCCTCATGTTCACGTTCGCGTTCAACCGGCCCGGCCGCAAGGCCGCGAAACTGCGGATGCCGGTGCTGCTGTGTGTCTGCGACGACGACGTCGTCACCCCGCCGGGACCGTCGGTCGAGGCGGCGCACCGCGCCCCCCGTGGCGAACTGCGCCGCTACCCGTACGGCCATTTCGACATCTATCACGACCCGAAGGCCAGGGCCGACCAGCTGGAGTTCCTGGCGCGCGTCGTCGGTGACCGCACCGCCTGACCGATCCTGGACGCACCGCGTGCGACGGTCCTGTCGCGGATCATCCGGGTGCGGCGGGCCCCAGGATGCGGGAGCGCCGGCGCTGAGATTCACCACTGGTCGCGCGGGACGTCGAAGTCCGCGCACAGCGCCCGCCACACGTCGCGCGGCTCGACGCCGTCCTCGATGGCCTGCGCGGCGGTGCGGCCTCCCATGCTGGTCAGCACGTGGTCCACCAGCATCGACGACGCCCGCACCGCACCGAACTGTCCCGCGACGAGCTCCTGGAATTCCGTCAACCGCACGGGGCCAATTTACGCCGGGGCCCCGAGGGCGGCGTGGCACACCCGTACCGGATCGGCGACGTCCGCGACGCCCGCCCCGGCAAGGCGGGCAGCCTCCCGATAGCCCGGCGAGCCGAGCACTTCCTGCACGGCGGCGGTCAGCGTCGAACCGGTCAGCGGCCGGACGAGCTGCGCACTGCCTTGGCGGACAAGGCGATTGGCGATCTCCCATTGGTCTCCCCCGCCGGGGACCACGACCATCGGGACGCCGGCCAGCAACGACTTCGCGACCGTACCGTGCCCGCCGCCACAGATCAGCAGATCCGCCTTCGCCAGCAGTTCGTCCTGCCGGCCGAGACCGACCACCGCCCACGGCGGGACCTCGGCGTCGGGTCCCTCGAGGCGCGACACCACCACCCGCGCCCCCTCGGGCAGCACCTCGCCGGGCACCAGCGTCGCCAACGCCAGTTCGGCCAGCCCGACCGCACCGGTCGTCGCGGTCGACGGGGCCACCACGACGACGGGGCCGTCCCCGGCGGGCAGCCGCAGCACGTGCGTCGTCGGCTCGAAGTGCAGCGGACCCACGACGACCGCGTCTGCCGGCCAGTCCGGGCGAGGCACCTCCAGTGCGGGCAGCGTGGCGATCAGGCGACACACCGGGCCCGGATCCGCGGCGGGCAGCCCGATCCCGACCCGCGCCTCGGACCGCTGGCGCAGGCCGGCACGCCACGAGCGGGCGCTGAGTGCCCGCAGCACCGCATCGCGCAGCCGGCCGCACAGGCCGGTTCCCGGTGCCAGCCCGCTGCCGATCGGCGGCAGACCCTTGGACGGGTGGTAGAGCGGATGGGTGTTCAGTTCCGCCCACGGCAGTCCCAGCAGGTCGGCGGCCAGCCCGCCACAGGTGGTGATCGAATCCGAGATCACCAGGTCCGGTGCCAGCGCGGCGATCGGGTCCTTGTTGAGGACGGCCATCCGGGCGGCGCGGTGGTGGATCTTGGCGCCGGCGTCGGTGTCGTCGTCGGCGGCGGTGGGGTCCAGGCCGAGCAGTTCGACCGCATCGACGCCTTCCCGACGCGCCGTGTCGAGCCATTTGGTTCCGGTCAGCAACGTGGGGTGGTCCCCGGCCGCCAGAAACCTCAGGCACAGCGCGATCGCCGGGAAAGCGTGCCCCGGGTCAGGTCCTGCGACCACGGCAACGCGCATGCGGGCTACCCTGCCACACCGTCCGCGGTTAGGCTCGGGCGATATGACCGACGATGCCCAGGCCACACTGCAGCCGACCGCCACCACCGACGCCCCCGACACGGTTCGCAAGTTCCTTTTCGCGCTGGCGGAGCAGGATTTCGACACTTTCGAGTCGCTGGCGGCGCCCGATCTGGTCTGGCAGAACGTCGGCCTGCCGTCCATCCGGGGGCGCAGCAGGATCATGAAGATGTTGCGCCGCGGCGAAGGCAAGTTCGGGTTCCTGGTGAAGTTCCACCGCATTGCCGCCAGCGATGAGCGCTTGCGCGAAGAGCTGACCGGCACCGATGGGCGCTTGCGCGAAGAGCGGACCGGCGCAGGCGCCACAGTGCTCACCGAGCGCACCGATGCGCTGGTCTTCGGGAAGCTGCGGCTGCAGTTCTGGGTGTGCGGCACGTTCGAGCTGAACGACGCCGGCCAGGTCACGCTGTGGCGCGACTACTTCGACTACGCCGACTTCCTGATCAAGGCACCGCTGCGGGCGCTCGCCGGGCTGGTGGTGCCGTCACTTCGTCCGACCTTCTGAGCCACACCCGGCTCGGGTCTGACTCAGGCGTGTCTCAGGCCTGTTTCAGCCGGCCCAACTCGTCGAACGCCTGCGCCCAGCCGGTCAGCCGGTCGGTGGCCATCCCGAGCTCGTCACGGTACCGGCGCTGCGTCATCGGCGAGCGCGACATCGGGCCGGAATTCGCGGCGGACACCAATTGCGCTGCCGCGGAAACCATCTCGTTGTATTGACGGGCGCCGCGGTCGAGTTGGGTGGTGTACGCGGTGATCGTGGGCGCCAGGTAGGCGCGAGATTGCGGCGCCGATCTGGCGGCCTTCTCCATCGACACCACTTCGGTGGCGGTCGCGGCCATCGTCGCGGCGGTCTGCTCGGCGGCCACCCGCAACTCGAGCAGCTCGCCCGCGGGCAGCAGCTGCCCGCGCTCCATGACTCCCAACAGCGAGAACAGCCCGCGCTCGGACGCCGCCAGCGAGGCCATCGGTTGGCGGGCCGCCGACCCCAGCGGCGGCAGCCGACGTGCGGCCCTGCTCCGCTGCGGCGGTAGGGGTTCGCCCCGCAGCCACCGGTAGCGCAGGAACGCCAGCGTCGCGAGGAACCCGGCCCCGACCGCGATCGGCGCCGGGATGAACAGCGCCCAGACCGGTGTGCTCCAGGAGGCCAGCAGCGCGGTCACCCCGACCCACAACACCGTCGACAGCGTGAAGAACACCCCCAGCCGCAGCGCCCAACGCCGCTTGCGCAGCAGTTTGGCGCGCGGATCGGCGGCGGCATGGAGCTTTTCGGCCACCATGTCCGACCAATCCGCGGCGGTGTCGATACCGCGCTGCGCCAACGAACGCCACGCCTCTGGTCTGCCGGTTCGGGTACTCACCACTAACTCCCGTCGAAAGTTACTGCGACAGCGGGTTTTCCGGTGCCGGATTGGCCGCCGGGGTGGCCGGGGACTGCGCCGGGGTGGCTTGGGTGGCGCCCCCGGCGGGAAGCTGCTCGCCCCGCATGGACGCCCGGATCTGCTCAAGCCGCGAGTGCCCGGCCATCTGCACGCTGGCCTGCTGGACCTCCATCATCCGGCCCTGCACGGAGTTCTGCGCCAGCTCGGCGGAGCCCATCGCGTTGGCGTAGCGGCGCTCGATCTTGTCGCGGACCTCGTCGAGGCTCGGCGTGCTGCCGGGGGCGGCGATCTCGCTCATCGACCGCAGCGAGGCGCTGACCTGCTCCTGCATCTTGGCCTGCTCGAGCTGGGACAGCAGTTTGGTGCGTTCGGCGATCTTCTGCTGCAACACCATCGCGTTCTGCTCGACGGCCTTCTTGGCCTGGCCGGCGGCCTGCAGGGCCTGGTCGTGCAGGGCCTTGAGGTCCTCGACGCTCTGTTCTGCGGTGACCAGTTGCGCGGCGAACGCCTCGGCGGCGTTGTTGTACTCGGTGGCCTTGCCCGCATCACCGGCGGCGACGGCCTGATCGGCCAGGGTGAGTGCCTGACGGACGTTGACCTGCAGCTTCTCGATGTCGGCGAGCTGGCGGTTGAGCCGCATCTCCAATTGACGCTGGTTGCCGATCACCTGCGCCGCCTGCTGCGTCAGCGCCTGATGCTGACGCTGAGCCTCCTCGATGGCCTGCTGGATCTGCACCTTCGGGTCGGCGTACTCATCGACCTTGGAGCTGAACAGCGCCATGAGGTATTTCCACGCCTTGGTGAACGGATTGGCCATGAGTTCATTCCGCCTTCGTGTCTGTCGAACTGTGTCGGTTGTACCGGCAAGTACCTAGACCCAACTTATCGGGTCCGCGCAGTCGCCACACCCCTGCACGGGGAAGCGGTCAGGCCACCGCCATCGACACGACCTGCGGAATGACGACCTTGGTGGTGACGTCGATACCGGCGGTGCCGATGGGCTCGGGCGCCGCCACCCGCGCTTCCTCGACGGCCATTTCGTCACCGGCCTCGGAGAGCACCCGCGACAGCGGGACGTCCAGCGCCCCGCAGATGGCGCTGAGCAGCTCGCTGGAGGCTTCTTTGCGGCCGCGCTCGACCTCCGACAGGTAGCCCAGGCTCACCCGCGCCGAATCCGAGACCTCCCGCAGGGTCCGCCCCTGCTCGACCCGGGCGCGACGCAGCACGTCGCCGATGACCTCCCGCAGCAGTGTCGTCATCGCGCGCCCCTTCCGATTGTCGCCGGTGTGCTTTCCAGACCAACGCTCGATGCCGCCCGGATGGTTCCCGAACGCGGCACCGTTGTTCACTGCCGCTCGACCAGCAGCCGCAGCCGGTGCACCGCGGCGTGCACGGCGGCCAGCCGGATGTCCCAGCGTCTGCCCGCGAGCTGTAACCGCACCACGTCGGTGTCCACCGGCCCGGCCAGGCCGAGGAACACGGTGCCGACCCGGTGCCCTCCGTGGGGTTCTGGACCGGCCACCCCGGTGAGGCCGACACCCCAGGTCGCCCCGCAGCGCTGCATCGCGCCGACGGCCAGCGCACGGGCGGTGGGTTCGGCGACGGGACCGACTTCGGCGAGCAGCTCGGGGGCCACACCGGCCAGTTCGGCCTTGGTCTCCACGGTGTAGGTGACCAGGCCGCCCCGCAGCACCGTGCTGGCGCCCGGCACGCCGGCCAGGGTGGCGGCCAACAGCCCGGCGGTCAACGATTCGGCCGTCGCCACCGTCTGCCTGCGCACGGTCAGATCGGCGATCAGGGCACGCGCGTCGTCATTGACCAGCGGATCGTCCACGCCAGTCCCTCACCGCCGACACGAAATAGTCCACCCCGGTGGTGACGGTCAGTGCCACCGCGGCGAGCATGATCACCCAGGCGCCGGTCAGCCATCCGTCGGACAGCGGAAGCACGAACAACCCGATGGCCACGGCCTGCACGAGGGTCTTCAGCTTGCCGCCGCGGCTGGCCGGGATCACGCCGCGGCGCAACACCACCAGGCGCAGAAGCGTCACCCCGAGCTCGCGGACCAGGATCACCACGGTCACCCACCACGGCAGGTCCCCGAGGACGGAGAGCCCGACCAACGCCGACCCGATGAGGGCCTTGTCCGCGATCGGGTCCGCCAGAGTGCCGAACTCGGTGACCATTCCGTAACTGCGGGCCAACGCCCCGTCGAAGCGATCGGTGATCACCGCGACTGCGAACACGACGAATGCGGTTATCCGCCACGACGTTTCCTGACCGTCGCCGGCGAACAGCGCGAACAGGAATACCGGTACCAGCGCCATCCGGATGCCGGTGAGCAGGTTGGCGAGGTTCGCGACCCGGGCACGGGGAACCACAGGATCGGTATGTGGTTGGCCCGGCACCGCCACAGAATACTGGTTGCCTCAGCCGATACCCTTCGGAGCATGAGCGCAGATCCGGACGCGGCCACCGGTCAGCTCCTGGTGCGCCGCGCAAGGACATCCGACGTGCCGGCCATCAAGGCGCTCGTCGACATCTATGCGGGCAAGATCCTGCTGGAGAAAAACCTGGTGACGCTGTACGAGTCGGTGCAGGAGTTCTGGGTGGCCGAGATCGACGGCGAACTGATCGGCTGCGGCGCCCTGCACGTGATGTGGTCCGACCTCGGCGAGGTGCGTACGGTCGCGGTGCATCCGAAGGCGTTGGGCCGCGGCGTCGGCCACGCGATCGTGGAGCGGCTCCTGTCGGTGGCGGCCGACCTGCATCTACGACGGATCTTCGTGCTGACCTTCGAGGTGGAGTTCTTCGGGCGGCACGGCTTCCAGGAGATCGAGGGCACCCCGGTCACCTCGGAGGTGTACGAGGAGATGTGCCGTTCCTACGACACCGGTGTCGCCGAGTTCCTGGACCTGTCCTACGTCAAGCCGAACATCCTGGGCAACACCCGGATGCTGCTCACCCTCTGACTCCGCCGGCTAGAAGTCCGGCTCGTCCCCGTCTGGGTCCTCGGCGCCGTTCGCGTCTGAGCCGCCGCGGATCAGCGCCAGCGTGCCCGCGAGCTCGTCGGGCTTGACCAGCACCTCGCGCGCCTTCGACCCTTCCGACGGCCCGACGATGCCGCGGGTCTCCATCAGGTCCATCAGCCTGCCCGCCTTGGCGAACCCGACGCGCAGCTTGCGCTGCAGCATCGACGTCGAGCCGAACTGCGAGGACACCACCAGCTCGACGGCCTGCAGCAGGACATCCATGTCGTCGCCGATGTCGGGGTCGACGTCCTTGCGCTCCCCCGCCTTGACCGCGGTGACACCCTCGACGAACTCGGGTTCGGCCTGGTCCTTGGTGGCCGAGACGACCGCGTGGATCTCCTCGTCGGTGATGAACGCACCCTGCAGGCGGATCGGCTTGTTGGCGCCCATCGGCAGGAACAGGCCGTCGCCCATGCCGATCAGCTTCTCGGCGCCCGGCTGGTCCAGGATGACGCGGCTGTCGGTCAGCGACGACGTGGCGAACGCCAACCGCGACGGCACGTTGGTCTTGATCAGGCCCGTGACGACGTCCACCGACGGGCGCTGGGTGGCCAGCACCAGGTGGATGCCTGCGGCGCGCGCCTTCTGGGTGATCCGGACGATGGCCTCTTCGACATCGCGCGGAGCGGTCATCATCAGGTCCGCGAGCTCGTCGACGATCGCCAGGATGTAGGGATACGGCTTGTACACCCGGTTGCTGCCCAGCGGCGCGGTGATCTCGCCCGATCTCACCTTCTCGTTGAACACGTCGATGTGCCGCACCCGCGACGCCTGCATGTCCTGGTAGCGCTGCTCCATCTCCTCGACGAGCCAGGCCAGCGCGGCGGCGGCCTTCTTCGGTTCGGTGATGATCGGCGTGATCAGGTGCGGGATGCCCTCATACGGCGTCAGCTCCACCATCTTCGGGTCGATCAGGATCATCCTGACCTCTTCCGGGGTGGCCCGGGCCAGCAGCGACACCAGCATCGAGTTGACGAAGCTGGACTTACCGGAACCGGTGGAGCCGGCGACCAGCAGGTGGGGCATCTTGGCGAGGTTGGCCGAGATGAAATCGCCCTCGATGTCCTTGCCCAATCCGATCACCAACGGGTGGTGATCGCGTCGCGTGGACGGCGCGGTGAGCACGTCGGCCAGGCGCACCATCTCGCGGTCGGTGTTGGGCACCTCGATGCCGACGGCCGACTTGCCCGGGATCGGCGCGAGCATGCGCACGCTCTCGGTGGCCACCGCGTACGCGATGTTGCGGGTCAGCGCGGTGATCTTCTCGACCTTGACGCCGGGTCCGAGCTCGACCTCGTAGCGGGTGACGGTCGGTCCGCGGGTGCACCCGGTGACCGCGGCGTCGACCTTGAACTGCTGAAGCACCGAGGTGATGGCGTCGGTCATCTGCTGGTTCGCCGACGTCAGCCGCTTCGGCGGGTCGCCGGCGACGAGGAGGTCCAGCGGCGGCAGCGTGTACGGCCCTTCGACGACCCGGTCCAGCGAGAGCGCGGGCTCCTTACGCGGCTTCTTGCGGGAGCGGCCGGCCGGTTCCGGTGTCGTCGGCGCGTCGTCCTCGATCGGGTAGTTGTCCATCGGAGAACCGGCGGGATGGGCAGCGGGTGGGGTGGCGGGAAGTGCAGCGGGTGGGGTGGCGGGAAGTGCAGCGGGTGGGGAGGCGGGAAGGACTCGGGCGGCAGGCTTCTCCAACGGTTCGGTCGGCTGGTTGGCTGTCGGCCACGCCGCGTCGTCCCGGCCGGGGTCGGCGTCGTCGTAGTAGCCGTCCGAGAAATCGTCGGCCGCGTCGGGGTCACCGTCGTGGTCGTCGTACTCGTCGGCGTAGTCGTCGTACTCGTCGTCGTACTCGCGTTGCCAGCGGGTGGTGAACATGTCGCGGACGACCGCGGGCACCTCGCGGATCGTCGTGCCGGTGACCAGCAGCAGACCGAACAGCACACCGATGAACAGCAGTGGCGCGGCGATCCACGGGGTCACCCCGTCGGACAGCGGTCCGCCGACGACGAAGCCGACGAAGCCGGCGGCGTGCTGCCGCGCGGTCGGGGCTTGCGGCGCGCCCGACCACAGATGCCACAGTCCGAGCGCGGGCAGCGCCACCATCGCGAAGCCGAGGATCAACCGGGGGCGCGACTCCGGGTCGGGCTCCGAACGCATCAGGATGACGCCGATGGTCGCCAGCACGATCGGCACCAGAACCACGGCCGAACCGATCACGATCCGCACGGTCGTGTCGATCCAGGCGCCGACCGGCCGTGCCGCATCGAACCACGAACTGGCTGCCACCACGACCGCGAGTCCGAGCAGGGCAAGGGCGATGCCGTCGCGGCGGTGTCCGGGCTCCAGCTCGCGGGCCCGACCGACCGACCGAGCCGTGCTTCCGGCCCCCTTGGCCAGCATCAGCCAGCCGGCGCGCATGCCGCGACCGACCGCCGTCCCAGCCGTGGCGACCGGTGACGGATGACGCCGAGCGGGTTTGCGTCGCGCGGGCGGGCGGGCAGGCCGCGCTCCGCCCCGGGATGGGGCCTTTGACCTGGTCTGACGTGTTGCAGATCGGGCCGCGGTCTTACTCGCCATGGGGGTAAGCCTAGTCGCAAACGCCTCAGATGCACCATCTGCCACACTGGTCACAGATTGGTGTCGGTCGCTGACCAGCGACTTGACGCGGTGTGACCCGCCACACGTCGCCTGAGTAGGGTGGACAGCTGTCCAGAACCACCCAGCGAGGAGATCGCATGCCTGTTGTCGTCATCGCCACCATGAAGGCCAAACCCGAGTCCGTCGACGCAGTCCGTAACGCGTGCCAGGCGGCCATCGAGTCGGTGCACGACGAGCCCGGCTGTGACCTCTACGCGCTGCACGAAGCCGACGGCACCTTCGTGTTCGTCGAGCAGTGGGCCGACGCGGACGCACTGCAGAAGCACAGCACGGCGCCCGCGGTGGCCACGCTGTTCGGCACCGTCGGCGAGCTCCTCGACGGCGCCCCCGACATCAAGATGCTGCAACCCGTGGTGGCCGGCGACCCGGCCAAGGGCCGGCTGCGGCCGTAGCGGGGTCAGGATGGGTGAGCTCACCGGCAAGGTCGCCTTCATCACCGGCGCCGCGAGGGGGCAGGGCCGCGCGCATGCGGTGAAGCTGGCCTCCGAGGGCGCGGACATCATCGCGCTGGATCTGTGCGCGCAGATCGACTCCGTCCCGTACCCGCTGGCCACGCCCGAGGATCTGGCCGCCACGGCCAAGCTCGTCGAGGACGCGGGCGCGCGCATCGTCACGTACCAGGCCGACGTCCGCGACCGCGACGCCGTGAAGGCCGCCGTGCGGGACGGCACCGGGAAGCTGGGTGACCGCCTCGACATCGTGGTCGCCAACGCGGGGATCGCGCCGATGGCGTCGGCCGACGCGTGGCAGGACGTGATCGACGTCAATCTCACCGGGGTGTACAACACGGTCGACGTCGCGATGAAGCCGATGGTGAAATTCGGCAACGGCGGGTCGATCGTGCTGACCAGTTCGGTCGCAGGCCTGATCGGTCTCGGTGCGCCGATCGCCGGTTCGGTGGGCTACGCCGCCGCCAAGCACGGCATCGTCGGGATCATGCGCGTCTACGCCAATTTCCTTGCCCAGTACAGCATTCGGGTCAACTCGGTGCATCCGGCGGCCGTCAACACCCCGATGATCGACAACGAGTTCACCCGCTCCTGGCTGGATGGGATGGCGCAACAGAGCGAGGGCGGGCCCGACATGGGCAACGCGCTGCCGGTGTCGGCGCTCGAACCCGAGGACATCGCCAACGCGGTGTTCTGGCTGGTGTCCGACGCCGCCCGCTACGTCACCGGGATCACGCTGCCGGTCGACGCGGGGTATATCAATAAACGATGACTGCCCGAGATGCCGCCGCGCAGACCGCCTTCGGGCCGATGGTGCTGGCGGCGATCGAGCAGAATGAACCGCCGCTGCAGCGCCTGGTCCACGACGATCTGGCCGAGTCGTTCCTGCCCGGCCGGTTGCGCCTGCTGGTCCGGCTGACCCGGGTGGCGGCCTTTCGCCGGGCGGCCGCGACCGTCACCGACCGCTCCGGGCCCGGCTTGTGGGCGAGCATCGCCTGCCGCAAGCGGTACATCGACGAGCGCCTGTCGGACCCGCTGAACGACACCGATGCGGTGGTGGTGTTGGGCGCCGGGCTGGACACGCGGGCATGCCGGATCGCGCGGCACGGCGACCTGCCCGTCTTCGAGGTGGACCGGCCCGTCAACGTCGACCGCAAGGCCGCCGTGCTGCACCGGGTGTTCGGCGCCGTGCCGGCGTCGGTGCACCTTGTTCCGGTCGACCTGGAAGAAGACCCGCTGATCCCGGCGCTGGAGTCGCACGGGTACCGCCCCGAACAGCGCACCTTCTTCATCTGGGAGGGCGTCACGCAGTACCTGAGTCCGGAGGCGGTGCATGCCACGCTGGCACAGCTCGCCGGCGCCGCGCCCGGCAGCAAGCTCATCTTCACCTATATCCGGCAGGACTTCATCGACGGCACCAACCTCTACGGCGCCGACGCCGTGTACCGCCGGTTCCGTAAGCGCAGTCAGGTGTGGCGGTCCGGTGTGGTTCCCGAACAGGTCGGCGAGCTGCTGGCCGGACACGGCTGGCGTCTCGTCGAGCAGGCCGGTCCGAGCTATTTCCGCGATACCTACATCCGCCCGACCGGCCGCGAGGTGAGCGCTTCCCCCGTCGAATGGACGGTTCTGGCCGAACGATGACGTCGGGGCGGGCGCGCCCGGAACCGGCGTAGCATCGAATCCTGTCGGGTGGACGCTGGAAGCCAGGTTCTTCCCCGGTTCTTCGCAGGGTCCGCTCGCCGCTTTCTGTGGGGCATGAGGGGGACGTGATGCTCGACTCCGAATCGGTGCGGCCATGACCGCCATCCTGATCGCCGAGGACGAGCCGCGCGTCTCCAGTTTTGTCCGAAAAGGACTGTCCTCCAACGGTTATTCGGTGACACTGGTGACCGACGGGCGGTCGGCCTACTTCTCTGCGCGCAATGGCGGCTTCGATCTGATGCTGCTCGACACCGACCTGCCCGGAATGGACGGTTTCGCCGTGCTGCGGCGGTTGCGTGCCGACGGCAGCCCGCTTCCGGTGGTGATGCTCATGTCGCGCGCCGGCGTGGCCGACACGACGGCGGCGCTCGAGGAGGGCGCCGACGATTACGTCGTGAAGCCGTTCCGGTTCGAGGACCTGCTGGCGCGGGTGCGGCTGCGGCTCACCGCGGGTCGCGCGGCATCGACGACACTGGCATACGGGAGCCTGTTGCTGGATCTGCGCACCCGCCGCGCGCATGTCGGTGACTACGCCGTGGATCTGTCGGCGCGCGAATGCAAGCTGGCGGAGACCTTCCTGCGCCATCCGGGCCAGGTGCTCTCTCGCGAACAACTGCTGAACCAGGTCTGGGGGCACGACCACGAGACGGGGTCCAACGTCGTCGACGTCTACGTCCGGTACCTGCGCCGCAAGCTGGGGGCGAACCGGTTCGCGACGTTGCGCGGCATGGGGTATCGACTCGAACCCATCTGACCGGCACCATTCTTCAGCAAACACCGCAGCGGAGTCCGAAATATGCACCCCGCCCCGCTGCGAAGGCAGGATTCCGAATTCTCTCCGGATGTGCTGACGAGACCCCCTTAGATAATTGAGCAGTCAAAAACTCCAGCAAGACGCTGCATCGCAGGGGCATCAGGCAGCGGACCCGCTATTGGCAGAATTTGCTGCAGAGCGGCGGCCGGCAATCTGTCATGACGTATTGCGCATGGTGTCCCGCTGTGGATAATACGGGTAGAGCAACACCGTGGACAGTCAAGGGACGGCCGCAGGTCATGGTTGACGAGGGGAAGCCATGACACTTCGACGGACAGGGTCCGCCGAAGTGCGGCCGGCCCTCGACGCCTCGACCTCCGCTAGATCTCGATGACCGTCGGCACGATCATCGGCTGTCTGCGGTAGGTCTCTCCGACCCACTTGCCCACCGTCCGGCGCACCGCCTGCGCGATGCGGGCCGGGTCGGTCACGTTCTGCGACGCGAGTTGATCCAACTCCGCACCCACCTTGCGGGCGACGGGTTCGAGTGCCTTGGGGTCTTCGGAGAAACCCCGTGAGTGCAGATGGGCGGGCGCGGCCGGCTTCCCTGTCCCGCGACGCACGATCACCGTCACCGCGATGAAGCCCGACGACAGGATGAGGCGCTCGCCCAGGGTGGCGTCGCCGACGTCGCCGGTGATCTGTCCGTCGACGAACATCTTGCCGACGGGTACCGCGCCGGCGATACCCGCCCGGCCGGCCACCAGGTCGACGCTGACGCCGTTCTCGGCGAGCACGATGTTCTCCTCCGGCACCCCGGTGCTGGCGGCCAGCGCGGCGTTGGCGCGCATCATCCGCCACGTCCCGTGCACGGGCATGACGTTGCGCGGGCGCACCCCGTTGTAGAGGAAAAGCAGTTCGCCGGCGTATGCGTGACCCGAGACATGCACGCGCGCTTGTTGATTGGTGACGACTCGGGCACCGATCTTGGCCAGCGAGTCCATCACCCCGTACACCGCCTCCTCGTTGCCGGGAATCAGCGAGGACGACAGGATGATCAGATCGCCTGCGGTGAGCGTGATGCTGCGGTGCTCACCGCGGGACATCCGCGACAGTGCGGCCATCGGCTCACCCTGGGTGCCGGTGGTGATCAGCACCACCCGGTCGGCCGGCATCATCTCGGCGGCGGCGATGTCGAGGACGTCCTCGTCGGCGACCTTGAGATAGCCGAGCTGGCGGGCGATGCCCATGTTGCGCACCATCGACCGGCCCACGAAGGAGACCCTGCGCCCCAACGCAACCGCGGCGTCGATGATCGACTGCACCCGGTCGACATTCGACGCGAAGCACGCCACGATCACCCGACCGTCGGCGCCGCGCATCAGACGATGCAGCGACGGACCGACCTCGCTCTCCGACGGCCCGACGCCCGGGATCTCGGAGTTGGTCGAGTCGCACAGGAACAGGTCAACGCCGGCGTCACCGAGACGCGACATCCCGGGCAGGTCGGTGGGCCTGCCGTCGGGCGGCAGCTGATCGAGTTTGATGTCACCGGTGTGCAGCACGGTGCCCGCGCCGGTGTGGATGCCGATGGCCAGGCACCCCGGAATCGAGTGGTTGACCGCGAAATACTGGCATTCGAAGACGCCGTGGGTGCTCTTCTGTCCTTCGGCCACCTCCACCAGTTTCGGCGAGAGGCGGTGTTCACGGCACTTCTCGGCCACCAGCGCGAGCGTGAACTTCGAGCCGACGATGGGGATGTCGGCGCGTTGCTTGAGCAGGAACGGGATCGCCCCGATGTGGTCTTCGTGGCCATGGGTGACGACGAGCGCCTCGATATCGTCGAGCCGGTTCTCGAGGTGCCGCAGGTCGGGCAGGATCAGGTCGACGCCGGGCTCGTCATGGGTCGGGAACAGCACCCCGCAGTCCACGATGAGCAGACAACCGAGATGCTCGAAAACGGTCATGTTGCGGCCGATTTCGTTGATTCCCCCGAGCGCGGTCACCCGCAGCCCGCCGGGGGCCAGCGGCCCCGGTGGAGTGAGTTCGGAATTCACTGCCGCAGCACCCCGGCTGCGCGCATGTCGGCGGCGAGCTCCTCGACCTGTTCGTCGGTGGCCGGAATCTGCGGCAACCTCGGCTCGCCGACCTCGAATCCCTGCAGCCGGAGACCGGCCTTCGACAACGTGACCCCCCCGAGTCTCGCCTGGGCCTGGGACAACGGTCCGAGCGTGACGTTGATCTTGCGGGCGGTTGCGATGTCGCCGGAAGCGAAGGCCGTCATCATGTCCCGCAGCGCACTGGCGGCCAGATGGCCCCAGACGCTGATGAAACCGACGGCGCCCATCGCCAGCCACGGCAGGTTCAGCGCGTCGTCGCCGGAGTAGTAGGCCAGCCCGGTCTCGGCGATGATCTGGCCTCCACCGTGCAGGTCACCCTTGGCGTCCTTGATGGCGACGATGTTCGGATGGCCGGCCAGCGCGCGGATGGTCTCCCACTCGATCGGCACCACCGAGCGCGGGGGGATGTCGTAGAGGATGACGGGCCGGTCGGTGGCGTCGGCGACGGCGGTGAAATGGGCCGCCAGCCCGGCCTGCGGCGGACGTGAGTAGTACGGCGTGACGACCAGCAAACCGTGCGCGCCCTCCGCGGCACTGGCCTTCGCCATCCGCACGCTGTGGGCGGTGTCGTAGGTGCCCGCGCCCGCGATGACCCTGGCCCGGTCGCCGACCGCTTCCAGCACCGTGCGCAGCAGCGCGATCTTCTCGTCGTCGGTGGTGGTGGGCGACTCTCCCGTGGTGCCGGACACCACGATCCCGTCACAGCCCGCGTCGACCAGGTGATTCGCCAGCCGGGCCGCGGTGTCGGTGTCCAGTGCACCGTTGGGCTTGAACGGAGTCACCATCGCGGTCAACAGGGTGCCCAACCGGGCTGGGGCGTCGAATCCGCTGGTGCTCACGGGCACTTAGATTACCCGGTCGCCCCGGTGCGCCACGAATGCCTTTCGGCTCACACCTCGGTTGCCAGCGGGCTGGTCGCCACCTCGGTCCCGTCGGCCAGCACGACGATCTCGAAGTCGGAGAACACCTGCGGTGCCGCGTCGACGAGCTGCCGCAGGCATTCGATCGCCAGGCGCCGGATCTCGAGGTCGGCATGTTCGCTGGCCCGCATCGCGATGAAGTGTCGCCACGCGCGGTAGTTCCCGGTGACCACGATCCGGGTCTCGGTCGCGTTGGGCAGCACCGCGCGGGCGGCCTGACGGGCCTGTTTGCGCCGCAGCGTGGCGTTCGGCTGGTCGGCCAGCCTGGCTTCCAGCCGGGTGAGCAGTTCGGTGTAGGCGGCACGGCCCGCGTCGGCGGCCTCGGTGAAAATCTCCAGCAGCTCGGGATCGTCTTCGATGCCAGGCGGCGCCACCACCTGCGAGTCGTGCTCGGGGACATAGCGCTGCGAGAGCTGCGAGTAGGAGAAGTGCCGGTGTCGGATCAGCTCGTGGGTGCACGACCGCGAGATGCCGGTGATGTAGAAGGACACCGACGCGTGTTCGAGCACCGAGAAATGGCCGACGTCGATGATGTGCCGCACATAGCCGGCATTGGTCGCGGTGCGCGGGTTCGGTTTGTCCCAGCTCTGGTAGCACGCCCGGCCGGCGAACTCGACCAGCGCGGCGCCGCCGTCGGCGTCGGTGCTCCACGGCACGTCCGGGGGCGCCGAGAACTCCGTCTTGGCGATCAGCTGCACACGCAGCGGCGCGATCTCGGCCACGCGGTGAGCCTAGCCTGCACCGGCTCGTCAGCCCGCTCGCGTGTCGGTGGCGCACGCGGCTGTCAGCCGGGGATGTCCAGCCGATCGTGCACCACTCTGTTTCCGCCCGCACGCTTGGACTGGTACATCGCCGCGTCCGCGGCCCGGATCAGTCGATCGAGGAAGCCGGGATGATCGATCTCCGCGCCGGCCGCCACGGTCGTGCTGCAGATGCCGAAGCTGGCGGTGATCTGGAACGGCGTCGCCGCGATGCCCCTGCGGATGCGCTCCGCAGTGATCGCGTGGCGCGCGGCGGCGTCGACGTCGGCGATCACGAATTCCTCGCCGCCGAGCCGGCCCAGCACGGTGCCGGGTTCGGTGTGCTCCTGCAGCACTGCGGCGACACTGACCAGCGCCGCGTCGCCGACGGCGTGCCCGTGGGTGTCGTTGAGCAGCTTGAAGTCGTCGAGGTCCACCATCGTGACGTTCACCGGGGTGTTGACCTGCCGGCGCGCCGCGATCAGATCGCGGACCATGTTGTAGAACGACCTCCGGTTCAGCAGACCGGTGAGCGGGTCACGGTCGGAGTCGCGCAGGTCGATGTGCAACGAGTGCACCAGCGTGTGAATCCCGAAGGGCACCCCCAGGTTCAGTCCGAGAACCAGCGCGGCCGACCCCGCGACGATCCGGATGTCATCCGTCTCGACGAGTATCCGGACGGCGTTGATCGTCGCGCAGCTCAGTGCCACAACGAGATTCGCGACGACGTGGGCCAGCGCATGGAAGTAGGCCACGAATCCGCCGATGGCGGCGAACATCGTGCATCCCATCAGCCCGGCGTACGGATCCTGGATCGCCAGACAGCCCGCGGCGATAGACACGCTGCAGACCGTGCTGTACGCCAGCGACTGGGCGCGGCTCGGCCAGCGGAACAACCACAGCAACGAGGCGGCCAATGCCGACGCCGACGCGCCGATCACGATCCAGGTCTGCAGGGGCCCACCCGGCCCGGCCGGGCTTCCGACCATCACTACGGGCACCGCTACGAGGAGAACGGTGAAGACGAACGTGGCCATCCGCCACCGCACCTGGAGCCCGCGGTCACGAAGGTAGGCGCTGAACCAGTCGAACTGGTCCGGTCGCTGCCACCACCCGCGCCACCAGCCCAGCACGCACTCTCCTCGATCTCTTCTGACGATGCCGGTTACCTACCCGACTGAAGTGTGCCCCCTGATCCCTGCCGCGAGCATCACGAGGCCGGCGCCCACCCCCGATCGGCGGCACCTACACCGGGTTGGCAGCGATGAAGTCGACGACGACGGCGGCCAGCTCGGGCCCCTTGTCTTCCTGCAGGAAGTGCCCACCACCGGCGATCGTCACCTCGGGTCGGCCCTGGGCGCCGGGGATGAACTTGCGCAGCGGAGCGTCGGCGCCCCTGGTGATCGGATCGGAGTCGGAGAACGCGCACAGGAAGGGCCGGTCGAACGTGCGCAGCACCTCCCATGCCGCTCGGTTGGCGGGCGCGGCCGGATCGTCCGGGCTGGTCGGCACCAACGTCGGGAACTGCCGCGCCCCGGCCTTGTACGAGTCGTCCGGAAACGGCGCGTCGTAGGCGGCGATGACCTCCGGTGCCAGCGTCGACACGCACCCGCCGTTGACGATGTGGCCCACCGCGAAATCGGGTGTCTCCTGGCTGAAGCGCTGCCAGGCCAGGAACGCCTCACCGGGCCGCTGATCACCCGTCGGCAGAGTGGTGTTGGCGGCCACCACGCGGGCGAACCGGTCCGGGTGCTCGCCGACCAACCGCAACCCGATCAGCCCGCCCCAGTCCTGGCAAACCAGCGTGATGCCGGTCAAGCCGATCGCCTCGATCGCGGCCCAGGTCCAGTCCACGTGCGCCTGATAGGTGTAGTCCTCACGGCGGGTCGGCTTGTCGCTGCGACCGAACCCGACGAGGTCGATCGCGACGGCGCGCAGCCCGGCATCGACCAGGACGGGAATCATCCGCCGGTACAGGTAGCTCCACGACGGCTCCCCGTGCAGCAGCAGCACGACCGGGCCGTCGGCCGGGCCCTCGTCGAGGTAGTGCATGCGCAACCCGTCGACCTCGACGTAATGCGGGGCGAACGGGAAGTCGGGCAGATCGGCGAAGCGCTCGTCAGGGGTACGGAGAATGTCCACGGGCTCAGCTAACCAAGGCGTCGCCCAACTCCGTCGCCAAATCGCCGCGATGCCCCACGGTCACATCGGCGAGCCCCAGCCAGCCCGCCATCGACTGCAGCTCGGTGGCCAGCGCGCGGGCCACGCGTGCGCGGTCGCGGCCGTCCTCGGTGAACGCGCCGAGGACCTGCAGGGTGCCCGACACCCTGTCGGCCTTGAGGTCGACCCGGCCGACGAGGTCGCCGTCGAGCAGGAACGGCCACACGTAGTAGCCGAACCGCCGCTTCGCGGCCGGGGTGTAGATCTCGATGCGGTAGTGGAAACCACCGAAGAGTCGCTCGACGCGGGGCCGGAAGAAGATCAGCGGGTCGAACGGACACAGCAGGGCCGTGCCGCGGTCACGACGCGGAACAGTCTGGCCCGCACGCAGATACGCCGGGGCCGGCCACCCCTCGACGTCGACCCGTTCGATGTGACCCGCGGCGAGCAGGTCCGCGATGGCGGGTTTGACCTGCCGTGCGCCCAGCCGGAAGTAGTCGCGCAGGTCGGCTTCGGTGGCCACGCCCAACGAGGTGGCGGCCCGCAGCGTGAGCTCGCGGACCGCGTCGGCCTCGTCCACCTGCCGGTCGACCACCTCGGCGGGCAGCACGCGCTCGGTCAGGTCGTAGTGCCGCGCGAAACCCACCCGCGTTGCGGTGGTGAGCACCCCGGCCGACCACAACGCCTCCGCGACCCATTTGGTTTCGCTGCGGTCCCACCACGGACCCTTGCGGCCCCTTGGCTCCGACTCCAGATACGCCTCGATCTGGCCCGCTGTCGACGGCCCCAGCGCGGCCACCGCCTCCACGACCGACTCGGCCAGCTTGGCGTTCTTCTTGACGATCTCGACGCCCCACCGGCCGTGCCGGTACTCCTGCATCCGCCAACGCAGAAGTGGCCAGTCGTCGACCGCCATCAGCGCGGCCTCGTGCGCCCAGTACTCGACCAGCAGTCGAGGCGAGCGCGCCGAATGGCTCCACGCGGCACGGTCGAGGAGGTCGCGGTCGTACGGCCCGATCCTGCTGAACACCGGCGCGTAGTGTGCCCGCACCGCCACCGACACCGAATCCAGCTGCAGCACCTGCAGTCGCGCGATCAGGCGCTTCAGGTGCGCGCGGGTCACCGGGCCGGCCGGCTTCGGCTCGTGGAACCCCTGTGCGCCGACAGCGATCCGGCGGGCCTGCGCGGCGGTCAGGGTCGCGCTGCGAAGAGGGGGCGCCATCACGCCATCGTCGCCTAGCGCACCGACACCGTGCGGGCGGGCTGTGGCGACGACCGCCTCTCAGCGCACCCGGACATCGTCGATGTCGATGGAGACCGTGATCGGCTCGGGCACCTTTCTGCCGTCGTCGTCACGACCGTGCACGACGCGCGTGACCGGCAGCACGATGCCGTCGTACTCGCGGTGCCCGTCCATGTAGTGCGCCGCAGGCGTGCCGCCGGCGATGTCGACCTGGTAGTCGCGCCGTCGCAGCAGACCGTCCGAGTCCACGTAGAGCACCTGGTCGGCGCTGTGCGTGGCGATCGTGTCCGGGTAGCGCACACCGAGCCGGCGCCAGGTCTGCCCATCCTCGCGCCATTCTCCGAGTTCCTCGGTGTACACGCCGGGGAACGTCAGCGAATACGGTTCGGACAGATAGGTCCACATGGCGTAGCCCGCGAAGTACGCCAGTTGCAGCGGCGACCACGGGGTCGTCAGGGTGTGCCCGGCGAACGACGCCCGCGGATCGCTCAGCGTCTGCACCTCCCGGTGCGCGTCGTCGTCGGACTGAATCCCCACCCGGTCCGGGGTGTACTCGGACCGCATTCCGGGCTCGGGCAAAGGCCGGTGCCATGCCCGCTGCTCCTGCACCCGGATCTCGACGGTGGAGTCGTCGAGGATGCCGTCGACGTTCTTGAGCGACCACAGAACACCGCCGACGTTCTGGTGGATCGCGATGGTCTCGATCTGCCGCCAACGGTCGGTGCCGCCGTAGGCGGCCAGCACCTCGTCAAGAAGCTTCATAAACGTGCCTTTGCTCGTTCACCACCGCCGAATGCGATGCCGTCTCACGACGACGCAACCCCCGCGTGGCAGAGGGAAATTCCCGCGGCCGGCTACGAGTCCGTCCGGGCGGCGGACAGCCTCATTTCCGTACGTAGCTGTAGAACCGGTAACGCAGCCCTGACGAACTGTCGCGCCAGTCCCCCTCGGTCCCGACCCACGCCTCGTCGAGAACGGGCGCCAACGCGTCGTCGTCCTCTCTGCGCAGGTCGATGTCCACCTCGGTGATCTCGCATCGGGTCGCCAACGGCAGCGCCAGCCCGTAGATCTGCGAGCCGCCGATCACCCAGGCGTCGTCGAGCGGCGCGTCCTCAAACGACGTCACCACCTCCGCCCCGTCGGCCTGGTAGCCGGCCTGCCGGGTGACGACGACGTTGCGGCGGCCCGGCAGCGGGCGGAACTTCGCGGGCAGCGACTCCCACGTCAGCCTGCCCATGATCACGGTGTGGCCCATGGTCAGCTCCTTGAACCGGGCCATGTCTTCGGGCACGTGCCACGGGATCGCATCGCCACGGCCGATGACCCCGGAACTGGACTGCGCCCAGACCATGTTGAGTTCACTCAGGGTCATGATTCGGACCTGCAAGCAGTCCTCAACATCGTCGATTCGGACCTGCAAGCAGTCCTCATACAGCCACCGGGGCCTTGATCGCCGGGTGCGGGTCATAATTCTTGATGACGACGTCCTCGTAGATGTAGTCGAAGAGTGAATCACGCTGCGCTAGAGCGAGTTCCGGATAGGGCCGGGGCTCGCGGGACAGTTGTTCGGTGACCTGTTCGACGTGGTTGTCATAGATGTGACAGTCGCCGCCGGTCCAGATGAACTCGCCGACTCCGAGCCCGGCCTGCGCGGCCATCATGTGGGTCAGCAGTGCATAGCTGGCGATGTTGAACGGCACCCCGAGGAACAGGTCGGCGCTGCGCTGGTAGAGCTGGCAGCTCAGTCGGCCACCGGAGACGTAGAACTGAAAGAACGCATGACACGGCGGCAACGCCATCTGCGGGATCTCGCCGACGTTCCACGCCGAGACGATGTTGCGACGCGAGTCCGGATCCCGCCGCAGCAGGTCCAGCGCTGCGCTGATCTGGTCGATGTGCGCACCGGAAGGGGTGGGCCAGGACCGCCACTGGACTCCATAGACAGGTCCGAGATCACCTGTGGGAGAAGCCCATTCGTCCCAGATCGTGACGCCATGCTCCTGCAGCCAGCGGACGTTCGAGTCGCCGCGCAGGAACCAGAGCAGCTCGTAGACGATCGACTTGGTGTGCACCTTCTTGGTGGTGATCAGCGGGAACCCGGCGTTCAGGTCATAACGCATCTGGTGACCGAACAGGCTGCGGGTGCCGGTTCCGGTGCGGTCGGATTTGGTGGTCCCGGTATCGAGCACCAGACGCAACAGATCCTCGTACGGCGTGGCGATCGGCACGCGCTTAGCTTACGTGCAGTCGGCCGGAGTAGAACGGAACCCATGCCGAGGATCACCGACACCGTGACAACCGCCGACGGCGACTGCCCCGTCAGCCTGCACACCCCGGACGGCGGGGGACCGTGGCGCGGCATCGTCATGTATCCCGACGCCGGCGGTGCCCGTCCGACATTTCGCGCCATGGCCGACAAGCTCGCGGGATACGGCTACGCGGTGCTGGTGCCCGATGTGTATTACCGCGAGGGCGACTGGGCACCGTTCACGATCGCCACGGCCTTCGACGACGACGTCGAACGCAGGCGGCTGTTCAGCTTCATGGCGAAGGTGACCCCTGAGGTCATGGCCGCCGACGCCACCGCGTTCTTCGACTACCTCGCCGGCCGACCCGAGGTCCGCGGCGACACGTTCGGGACGACGGGCTACTGCATGGGGGGCCGCACGTCGCTCGTGTTGGCAGGCCGGCTCCCGGATCGGGTGTCGGCCGCCATGTCGTTCCACGGCGGCGGCCTTGCCACCGACGACCCCCACAGCCCGCACCTGCTCGCCGACCAGATGCGCGCGGCGGTGTACGTCGGCGCCGCCCGCAATGACAGGTCCTTCACCACCGAAGACGGCGAGCGCCTGGAGAAGGCCCTCACGAGCGCCGGTGTCGAGCACACCATCGAGTGGTATCCCGCGTTCCATGGGTTCGCGGTGCCCGACAACGGCCCGTACGACGAGCCCGCGGCGCGGCGGCACTGGGAGGCGATGCGCTCGTTCTTCGCCACTCACCTAGTCTGAGCAGCGTGTACGAGCAGAATTTCAGCGAATCGGCCTTCGGCGAGCAGGGGCAACGCATCGACCCCGTCCTGGCCCGCAGCTGGCTGTTGGTCAACGGGTCGCATTACGACCGGTTCCAGGCGGCGGCCCACTCGCGGGCGGACATCGTGGTGCTCGACATCGAGGACGCGGTGGCACCCAAGGACAAGGCGGCGGCCCGCGCGAACGTCACCCGCTGGTTCGGCGAGGGCCACGACGACTGGGTCCGTATCAACGGCTTCGGCACCGAATGGTGGGCCGGTGACCTGGAGATGCTGGCCGGCACGTCCGTCGGCGGGGTGATGCTCGCCATGGTCGAATCGGTCGACCACGTCACCGAGACGGTCAAGCGTCTGCCGGGAGTCCCGATCGTCGCCCTGGTCGAAACCGCTCGCGGGCTGGAACGTATCAACGAGATCGCCTCGGCGAAGGGCACCTTCCGGCTGGCGTTCGGCATCGGCGATTTCCGTCGCGACACCGGGTTCGGCGACAACCCGATGACCCTGGCCTATGCGCGGTCACGCTTCACGATCGCCGCGAAGGCCGCCCATCTGCCGAGCGCGATCGACGGCCCGACGGTCGGATCGAGCGCCCTGCGGCTCAGCGAGGCGACCGCGGTGTCGGCGGAGTTCGGCATGACCGGCAAGATCTGCCTCACCCCCGAGCAGTGCCCGACCGTCAACGAGGGACTCTCCCCATCGGCAGAGGAAATCACTTGGGCCAAGGAGTTTTTCGTCGAGTTCGAGCGTGACGGCGGGGAGATCCGCAACGGCTCCGACCTGCCTCGAATCGCCCGCGCCACCAAGATCCTGGACCTGGCGCGCGCCTACGGCATCGAACCGTCGGACTTCGACGACGTCGACGAGCCCGCCCACATCCCCGCGCCGTCGGACACCTACCACTACTGAGCTTGCCGGCGCCTGCGCGCCAGGAAGCTCGCCACCGCGCGCATCACGCCGCGGGCCGCGTAGATGCCCACGATCACGGTCAGGACGAGCAACAGGATGAACATCAGCAGCCAGTTCGAGCGGGTGTGCTCGACGTGCCACCAGACGATGGTGAACAGGATCGCGCAGATGAACACCACGATGTCGCGCCAGTTGCCCTGATACGACATGGCCAGTTCCCGGAGCTCCCGGCTCTTGTCCGTGGCGGCGATCAGACCGTCGATGCGCATGTCGATGATCCGCTGAAGCTCGGCGCGGCGCTCGGCCTGGTCGGCCGGGAGCCGTTCCATCAGGTCCAGATCCCTGGCGATCGCGTCGCGCACGTCGGGCGGGCGCAGGTTCCCCGCCGCCAGCCCGAGCAGCGCACCGCCTGCGATCGGTGCGCCCGCCAGGGCGAATTCGGCCATACCGGGCATAAGACTCCTCCGTCATTCCATCAGCGTTGCGGCCACAGTCGCACCGAGATTCCAACACGCTTCCAGGTCATCCTTGGCAGGCTTGCCCGAGACGATCACCGTGTCGGCCGCCTGCTCCCACCCGAGCCCGCCGGTGATCCCCGCCAGCGCGCGTTCCGCGCCCTCGGTGCCCTCGTTGCCGTGAAGATAGATGCCGAACGGCCTGCCCCGCGTCGCGTCGAGCAGCTGGTAATACGCGCAGTCGAATGCGTGCTTGAGCGCGCCGCTGATGTACCCGAGGTTGGCCGGTGTGCCGAGGAGATACCCGTCCGCCTGCAGCATCTCCGCGGGCGACACCGTCAGAGCCGGACGGCGCAGCACCTCGACACTCTCGATCTCCGGATCGGTCGCGCCGGCCAGCACCGCCTCGAACATCTCGTGGCAGTGTGGGGACGGCGTGTGGTGGACGATCAGCAGCGTCTTGCTCACCGGGCCGCCTCCTGCAGCAGCACGGCCTTTTTCATGGTCTCCCGGGCCCGGCCGCGGTCACCCGCATAGTCGTACGCGCGGGCCAGTCGGTACCAGCGCAGCCAGTTGTCGGGGTCGGCCTCCAACTCGTCACGCACGGTGGCGAACAGCGCGTCGGCCGCGTCGCGCTCGATCCGGCCTGACGGTCTGCGCGGTAGCCCGCTGACGTCGAGCTCCATCCCCTGCTCGCGGGCCAGTCGGGCCAGGCGTTGGTGTGCCAAACCGGCTTTCAGCGTGGCGACCATGACCCAGACACCGATGACGGGAAGGATCAGGATCGCCAGCCCGAGCCCGATCGGCGCCGGCTCGCCCGAGGTGATCAACATCAATGCCGCGCGGCCCAACAGCACGAAGTAGACGACGAGCGCGACGCACATGAAGCCGATCAGCAGCTGGATGCGCAGTGCGCGCGCCCCCTCGCTCATTTCAGGTCGAGCAGGGGTTCGATGCCGATCGTCAGGCCCGGACGCTCGCGGATCTTGCGCACCGCGAGCAGGACACCGGGGACGAACGAGGTGCGGTCGATGCTGTCGTGCCGGATGGTCAGCGTCTCACCCATGGTGCCGAACAGGACTTCCTGGTGCGCGACGAGACCGGCGAGCCGGACCGAGTGCACGGGGACGCCGTCGACGTCCGCTCCCCTGGCCCCGTCGAGACCGGTACTGGTGGCATCCGGGTTGGGCGGCATGCCTTTTCGTGCCTCGGCGATGAGGCGGGCGGTCCGCATGGCGGTGCCCGACGGCGCGTCAGCCTTGTGCGGATGGTGCAGTTCGATGACCTCGACCGACTCGAAGTACTTGGCGGCCTGCTGCGCGAAGTGCATCGACAGCACGGCGCCTATCGCGAAGTTCGGCGCGATGAGCACCGAGGCACCCGGTGTGGCCGCGAGCCATTCCCTGACCTGATCGAGGCGCTCGTCGGTGAACCCGGTGGTGCCGACGACCGCATGAATCCCGTTGTCGATCAAGAACTTCAGATTGTCCATGACGACACTCGGGTGGGTGAAGTCGATGACGACCTCGGTGTCGCTGTCCACCAGCGCGGACAGCGAGTCGCCGGCGTCGACACCCGTGGTGAAGGTCAGGTCGTCGGCGGCCTCGACGCCCGCCACCATCGTCGCGCCCACTTTGCCCCTGGCGCCCAGCACTCCCACTCGCATGGGCTCACCCTAGCGTCCGATCCCAGGCCTCAGGAATTTTGCTCGTCGCCCCTGACTTGGCCGGTCCCGGCGGTCGATCTGCAGGCGTCGGCGCTGACCTGGGGCGCTCCCAAGGATCAGTTGGTGGTTGGTGGTGGGGGTTGGAAGGGTGTGTACCACTTCCATTGGGCGCGTTCCCCGGGCGGTCCCTGGTAGGGCGCGACTGCGGGTGGGGGTGTGGTCGGGGGCCGAGCCAGTGATCCCGGTTCCAGTTCACGCCCGACGCTGTCGGTCACTGTCAGTTGGTCGGCGGGTCCGGTGATGGTGATGACCCCGCGGTGGTGCAGCCGGTGATGATGAGGACAGACCAGCACCAGGTTGTCCAACTCGGTCAGGCCGCCGTCTTCCCAATGCCGGATGTGATGGGCATGCAACCCCCGTGGGGGTGTCAGATGGTCTGTGTAAGTCCTGACGGAAGGATCTCAGGACATGGTGACAGGCAAGGACGAGGATTTGCAGCTGGGTGAGGTGGTTTCCACCGTGGAGATGGCCGAGGCGCTTCGG
>Ga0172382_10001678_pt1 | contig 39057 bp, 34 predicted proteins | sample Leawel138RmetaG_FD_122245 | JGI IMG/M metagenome (GOLD analysis project Ga0172382, IMG submission 122245) | Leachate microbial communities from a municipal landfill in Southern Ontario, Canada - Leachate well 138R metaG | ecosystem: Engineered > Solid waste > Landfill > Unclassified | place... | reverse complement strand
CTTGGCCTCGGCCTCCTGGTGATGATGCCGGTGATGATGGCGGCGATGTACGTATCCTATCGGGATATTTTCTACACGCCGGAGTGACGTCTCGGTTCAGGGCACCTGCAGCAGGCTGTAGCGTACCCGCCCGGCCTGCTTGCTGCGCAGCAGCGTCCACCCCGGCGGCAGGGGCGGCTCGCCCAGTTCCGCCTCGTTTTCCACATACACCCGTGCGCCTTCCGTCAGCCAGCCGGCACTCAATTTTTCCAGACAGGCCGGCAGCAGTCCCCTGTGGAATGGCGGATCGAGGAAGACTACGTCGAACGGCTGCGGCGCCCGCTGCAGGAAGACGAGCGCATCCATCTGCATCACCTGGGCGCCGCTGGCGCCGAGCAATTTCAGGTTCTGTTCCAGCTGCACGGCCACGCGGCGGTCAACATCGACAAAGGTGACTGCGTCCGCCCCGCGCGACAGCGCCTCCAGACCGAGCGCGCCGCTGCCGGCGTAAAGGTCCAGGCAGCGGGCGCCCTGGATAACCGGCGCCAGCCAGTTGAACAGCGTTTCACGCACCCGATCAGGGCTGGGGCGCAGCCCTTCCACATCGGGAAAGCTGACGCGGCGGCTGCGCCAGGTGCCGCCGATGATGCGTAGTTGGTTGGTTATATGCCGTGACACAGCGATTTCACCTCGTTAAAACACCATTGTCGCAGAGACGCGGAGCGCGCAGGGTTTTGTGGTGAATACACTCTGCGCCGCCAGCGGCGGGTGTCATCCGCCCGACTTCATTTCCCGTTGCCGACGGTGACGGTGACGAGACGCTCGGGATCGACCCGACGCTGGAAGGCGTCGCGGATTTGCGCGGCACTCACCGCATTCACCTGCTCGATGAAGCGATCGAGATAATCGAGCGGCATCTGGTAGAAGGCGATCATCGCCAGGTAACCGGCGATGTCGCTGTTGCTGTCGATATTGAGCGGAAAACCGCCGGTAATGTTTTTCTTGGCCGCGATCAGTTCCTCCGCCGTCGGTCCTTCCTCGCGGTAGCGCTGCAAGGTGGCCCGCATGACCTCCAGCGCCTCGCTGGCCGATGCGTTCTTGGTCTGTACGCCCATCTGGAACGGGCCGGCCTGTCGCATGGGCATGAAGTAGCTGTAGGCGCTGTAGGCCAGGCCGCGCTTCTCGCGCACCTCGTCGGAGATGCGCGACACCAGCCCGGAACCGCCGAGGATGTGGTTGCCCACGTACAGCGCGAAGTAATCCGGGTCGCCGCGCTGCAGCACCGGCTGGCCGACCAGGATATGCGTCTGGCTCGACGGGTGGTTGATGCGTACGGTGTCACTGGCCGGCGTCATCACCGCCGGCAGCGGGGCCTGTGCCGTCCCCTGCGGCAAGGGGCCGACCAGGGTTTCGGCCAGTTGTTCGGCCGCACCGCGCTGCAGGTCACCGACGATGATCACCATTGCGTTGCGCGCTACATAGTGGCGGCGATAGTGGGCCAGTACGTCGGCACGCTTGAGCGCCGCCACGCTCTGCGCCGTGCCCAGCGGCGGCTGCGCATAGGGATGATCACCGTAGAGGGCGCGATAAAAGGCGCGGTCGGCGAGGGCGCCGGGATTCTGCTCCTGGGCGCGCAACCCCACCAGGACACGGCTGCGCTCACGCTCGAAGGCGGCGGCAGGAAAGGTGGGCGCGCGCAGGATCAGGGCCAGTGTAGCCACGGCCGGCTGCAACAGCGCGGCGTCGGTCAGGCTGCGCAGGCTGACGCTGGTGTAGTCGCGTCCGGCGCTGCTGCCGATGCGCGCGCCGAGGGCATCGAACTGCTCGGCGATGGCATCGGCGTCCAGCGTGCCGGCACCCTCCGTCAGCAGTCCGGCGGTCAGGTTGGCGACGCCGGGCACGGCATCGCGCGCACTGCCGCCATCGAACACCACCTGCACATCCACCATCGGCAGTTCGTGGGCGGCGACGAAGTAGACGCGCGCGCCGTTGGCCGTCTGCCAGTGTTCGATCTGTGGCAGGGCCGCGGCGAGGCCGCTCCAGCACAGCGCGATGACGACCAGAAACTTCTGCATGGCAAATCTCATTGTCGAAACCTCTACATCACCGTAGCGCGCGCATCGCGCGCCAGTCTCTCGGTCCAAAGGTGTATGGCGCGCGGTGCGCGCCCTGCGAATGCTAATGTCGCGTGTTGCCGCCGGCCGCGGCGCGCGGCGCAGTGCCATCCAGCGGCTGCGGTTCGAGCACAGCGACGGTGAGGTTGTCGTCGGTGAAGAACTCGCGCGCCACCGCCATCACCTGTTCCGGCGTCACCGCGGCGATGCGCTGCGGGTATTCCTCCAGCAGACGCCAGTCCAGGCCGACGGTCTCCATCACGCCGATCTGCATCGCCTGGTAGAACACAGAGTCCAGCTCATACACCTTGGCTGCGGTGACCTGCGCCTTGATGCGCGCCAGTTCCGCGCTGCTCACCGGTGCGGTCTTGAGGCGCTCGATCTGCCCCTTGATGGCCTGTTCCAGCGCCGCTACGTCATGGCCCTGCGCCGGTGTGCCGCTGAAGCTGAACAGGTCGCCGAGGCGGGCGGTGAGGGTGTAGCCGGCGCTGACGCCGGCCGCGATCTGGCTGCCGCGCACCAGTTCGCGCGGCAGGCGCGCGCTGTCGCCGCCGTCGAGCACGCCGCCCAGCACCTCCAGCGCGTAGGGTTTCCAGTCCTCCGTTGCGGTCTTCAGCGTCGGCACCTTGTAGCCCATGATCAGATACGGCAGTTCCGCCGGCGCCTTCACCACGACACGGCGCACGCCACGCTGCGCCGGCTCCAGGCGCGGCTTGGGCGGGGTGATGGCGCTGGGCGCAAGCGGGCCGTAGTGGCGCTCGGCCAGGGCAAACACCGCCTGCGGATCCACATCACCCACCACCACCAGGGTGGCATTGTTGGGCGCGTACCAGGTCTGATACCAGCGGCGCAGGTCGTCGGCCCGCAGATTTTCCAGGTCGTTCATCCAGCCGATGATGGGATGGCGATAGGGACTGGTCTGCCAGGCGGCCGCGCTGAACTGTTCCCAGGCGAGCGCCTGCGGGTTGTCGTCGGTACGCAGGCGGCGCTCCTCCTTCACCACCTGCAACTCCTTGGCCGTTTCCTGCGGGTCCAGGGTGAGGTGGCGCATGCGGTCGGCCTCCAGCTCGAAGGCGATGGGCAGGCGCGACTTCTCCAGCTGCTGGAAGTAGGCGGTGTAGTCCTGGGCGGTGAAGGCGTTTTCACGGCCGCCATGCTCGGCGATGATGCGCGAGAACTGTCCCGGCGGGTGATTGGGGGTGCCCTTGAACATCATGTGCTCCAGCACATGGGAGATGCCGGTCAGGCCGTCGTATTCGTAGCTGCCGCCGACCTTGTACCACACCTGGGATACCACCACCGGGGCGCGGTGGTCCTCCTTGACGATCACCTTGAGGCCGTTGGCCAGGGTGGTTTCATGCACCGGGCCGGTGGTGGTGACGGGGCGCGGCGCGTCGGGCACGGCGGCGCAGCCGGCCAGCAGCGCGCCGGAGAGCAGGATGCCTGCAATTGGTTTCATCGGTCTGCCTTTATTGTTGCTTTGGTGAGTTGTGGCGAGGTGGTAGGATAGCACCGCCCTGCCATCGAAACGGTGTGCAGGAAGTGACAGCAGCCATCTGCCCAGGTTCCGCACAGAAAATCAGCCCCATGTTTGGATTCGGCAAGAACAAGTCCGGCGAGAAACCGGAAGAAAAGCAGGACAAGCCCGGCCTGCTCGCCCGTCTGCGCCAGGGCCTGGCCAAGACCGGCCAGCTGCTCAACACCGATATCCGCGACCTGGTGCCCCTCGGCCGCAAGATCGACGACGAACTGCTGGAGGAGCTGGAGACGCGTCTGCTGCTGGCCGACGTCGGCGTCGAGGCCACCACCGCCATCATCCAGGACCTCACCAGACGCATCTCGCGCAAGCAGCTGGAGGACAGCACCGCCCTGTTCGCCGCCCTGCGCGAGGACATGGCGGCCATCCTGGCGCCGAGCAGCCGGCCGCTGGTCATCGACGACACGCACAAGCCCTTCGTGATCCTGATGGCCGGCATCAACGGCGCCGGCAAGACCACCACCATCGGCAAGCTGGCCAAGCGCCTGCAGGCCGAGGGCAAGAGCGTGATGCTCGCCGCCGGCGATACCTTCCGCGCCGCCGCGGTGGAGCAGTTGCAGGTATGGGGCGAGCGCAACGACATCCCGGTCATCGCCCAGGGCAGCGGCGCCGACACCGCCTCGGTGATCTTCGATGCCCTGCAGGCGGCGAAGAGCCGCGGCATCGATGTGCTCATCGCCGACACCGCCGGCCGCCTGCACACCCAGTCCAACCTGATGGAAGAACTGAAGAAGGTGAAGCGCGTGCTGGGCAAGCTGGACCCGGAGGCGCCGCACGAGGTGCTGCTGGTGCTCGACGCCGGCACCGGCCAGAACGCCCTGCAGCAGGCGCAGCAGTTCCATCAGGCCATCGGCGTCACCGGCCTCGCCCTCACCAAGCTGGACGGCACTGCCAAGGGCGGCATCATCTTCGCCATCGCCAAGCGCCTCGGCCTGCCCATCCGCTTCATCGGCGTGGGCGAGGGCATCGACGACCTGCGCGTGTTCGAGGCCGGGGAGTTCGTCGAGGCCTTGTTAGGAAGTGACAAGTGACTACAAAGTTGCAAGTGACAGGTAACAAGTCCCAAGTAAAACCTCTTGCAACTTGTCACGTGCAACCTGGAACTGGTGTTCAATGATCCGTTTCGCCAACGTCAGCAAGCGCTACCCCGGCGGCTACGAGGCCCTGTCGGATGTGTCGCTGCATCTGGTGCCCGGCGAGATGGCCTTTCTTACCGGCCACTCCGGCGCCGGCAAGTCCACCCTGCTCAAGCTCATCGCCCTCATCGAACGGCCCACCAACGGCCAGGTGATCATCAACAGCCAGAATTTCGCCAAGGTGGCGCGGCGCCGCATCCCCTACGTGCGGCGCGACATCGGCATCATCTTCCAGGACCATCGCCTGCTGTTCGATCGCACGGTGTTCGACAACGTCGCCCTGCCGCTGATCATCGCCGGCCACGGCCACCAGGAGATCGGCCGCCGTGTGCGTGCCGCGCTGGACAAGGTAGGGCTGCTCAGCAAGGAAAAGATGTATCCCATCACCCTGTCCGGCGGCGAACAGCAGCGCGTCGGCATTGCCCGCGCCGTGGTCAACAAGCCGCCGCTGCTGCTGGCGGATGAGCCCACCGGCAATCTCGACCCGGAACTGTCGCGCGAGATCATGGGCCTGTTCGAGGAGTTCAACCGCGTCGGCGTGAGCGTGCTCATCGCCTCCCATGACCTGGACTTGATCCGGCAGCTGGGCCATCGCGTGCTGCGGCTGGATCACGGCCGCCTGGTGGGCGATACGGGAGGGGCACGCTGATGGCCGAGCCGCAACGCAATGCCGGCGCCCCGGAAGGCGCTCGGGTGGTGAAGATGGGGATCGGCGCGCTGCTGCGCTCCTGGCTGCTGCGCCACGTGCAGACCTTCTTCTACACCCTGGGCCAGATCTGGCGCCGTCCCTTCAACGCCATTCTCACCGCCGCGGTGATCGGCATCGCCCTGGCCCTGCCCGCGGGGCTGCATGTGCTGCTCGGCAATGCCCAGCAGGTGGCGCGCGGCTGGGACGGCGCCACCCAGATATCGCTGTTCCTGAAGCGAGGCGTGAGCGAGATGCGCGCCGAGCTGCTCGCGCGCGAGCTGGATGCGCTGCCGGAGATCGGCACGGTGCGTTACATCTCGCGCGAACAGGCCCTGGAGGAGTTCAAGAGCCTGTCCGGCTTCGGCGATGTGCTGCAGGTGCTGGAAGACAACCCGCTGCCCGCGGTGCTGGTGCTGTTTCCCAAGGTGGAGCAGGAACAGGGGCCGGAGGCCATGGAACGCCTGCTGGAGCAGTTGCGGACCCGTCCCGAGGTGGACCTGGCGCAGCTGGACATGCAGTGGGTGAAGCGCATCTACGCCATGATGGACATCGTGCGCCGCGGCGTGTGGGTGCTCGGTTCGCTGCTGGGGCTGGCCGTGTTGCTGGTGGTGGGCAACACGATACGTCTTGCCATCCAGAACCGGCGCGACGAAATCGTCATCATCAAGCTCATCGGCGGCACCGACGCCTTCATCCGCCGCCCCTTCCTCTATACCGGCTTCTGGTACGGCCTGTTCGGCGGTGCCGTCGCCCTGGGCATGATCCAGGTGTCGCTGCTGTTCCTCGCCGGCCCGGTGGCCGGGCTGGCTGGCCTGTACGGCAGTGATTTCCGGCTGCATGGTCTGGATGTGCTGACCGCCCTGGCGCTGTTCGGCGGCGGCTGCCTGCTGGGTCTGCTCGGATCCTGGTTGGCGGTGGGCAGGCACCTGCGCGAGATCGAGCCGACCTGATAGGGTTTCTGCCCCATTGCGCGGGGGGCGCCGGGAACCGAAACTAACACGCCTGTGGTATAAAACACACATGCTTGATGTGTGAATATAAGAGACGCGCGGGAGAGGGGGCAGCGATGAGCAACAGCATACTGGTGGTGGATAGCTCCGCGCTGTCGCGCGAACTCATCACCCGCCGGCTCGACGAGGCCTTGCCCGGTGCGCGCGTCACCGCCGTCGGCACCGAGGCGGAGGCGTTGGCGCGGCTGGAGCAGGAACGCTTTTCCATCGTCACCACCGCCCTGATGCTGCCCGATGCCGACGGTCTCGACCTGTGCCGCCGCATCCGTCACAGCAAGCGCCACCACTACACCCCGGTGATCATCATCTCCAGCGATGCCGACCAGCGCCTGATCCGCGAAGGTTATGCGGCCGGTGTCACCGATTACTTCGACAAGTCCCTCGGCTTCCAGGCCTTCGGCCAGTTCATCAAGGCCTTCCTCGAACGCAATGCCGCGCTGTACGGCCGTGTGCTGTATATCGAGGACAGCCGTACCGTGGCCGCCGTCACCAAGGGCATGCTGGAGCAGCACGGCCTGGTGGTGACCCATACCGTGGCCGTGGAGGATGCGCTGGACCTGCTGGGCCATGCGCGGCAGGCAGACGAACGTGGTTTCGACCTGGTGATTACCGATTTCTTCCTCAAGGGCGAGATGACCGGCGGCGATCTGCTCTATGTGCTGCGCGCCCGTCAGCACTATTCGCAGCAGGAACTGCCGGTGCTGGTGATTACCGGCAACGACGACGTCTCCACCCAGGTGGAGGTGTTCCGTGCCGGCGCCAACGACTTCGTCAACAAGCCGCTGGTGGAAGAGGTGCTGATGGCGCGCGTGCGTTCGCTGCTGCTCATCAAGCACCAGTTCGATGCCATCCGCCGCCAGGCCGCCGATATGGAGCGCCTCGCCACCACCGACGCCCTCACCGGCGTGCGCAACCGCCGCTACCTGGTGGACGAGGGCCAGGGCTTCCTCAGCCGCACGCCGCAGGGCTGGGCAATGATCGTCGACCTCGATCACTTCAAGCGCATCAACGACGGCTTTGGTCACCTCATCGGCGACAAGGTGCTGATGGCCATGGGCGACACGCTGAACCGGCTGTTTCCGGACGGTCTCTGCGCCCGTTTTGGCGGCGAGGAATTCGTCGTCCTGCTGCATGGCGACGGCGTCCCGGCGCGGGCCGAGGCGCTGCGCGCCGAGGTGGAAAAACTCAAGCCCGCCGGGGTGGACATCACCCTGAGCCTGGGCCTCGCCCCGGTGGCCGAACACCCGGGCAAGGACCTCAATGCCCTGCTCGGCATCGCCGATCAGGCTCTTTACAATGCCAAGGCGGCAGGCCGCAACCGCGTCTGCCTGACGCACGGCGACGGCAGCATCAGCCCGGTAGCCCCCCTCGGCGCCTGACAATCCGGGCGCATCGCTTCCGCCGCGGCCAGAGTACGGATGTTTTCCGCCTGTCCCGCCACCCGTGTCTCGCACCGTTGCCCTGCACCTTGGCAAGCCGCGGCTGAATGGCCTGCCATCAGGCCAGGCGGATTCAGTACAATCCCGGTCAGTACTGCTCAACCTCAATGGTCTCCCGGCTGTTCCGGTTGCGGGTACTGTCATTGCCGCCCGTTCGATTGAACACATAAAAAGACACATGACCCCCGAAGCCCTGAAGAAACTCGAAGACGACCTCTGGCGCAGTGCCGACACGCTGCGCGCCAACTCCGACCTCAAGGCGAGCGAATACTCCACGCCGGTGCTGGGCCTGATCTTCCTCAAGTTCGCCGACAACAAATATCGCCAGCATGAAGCAGCGATCCTGGAGGAGTACGCCAAGCTCAAGGGCACGCGCCGCGAGAAGTCGATCTCCGACATCGCCATCGAGAAGTGCGGCTTCTACCTGCCCGACCACGCCCGCTACGACTACCTGCTCAAGCTGCCGGAGGAGAAGGACATCCCCAAGGCGATCAAGGAGGCGATGAAGGCCATCGAGGAGTACAAGCCGGAGCTGGCCGGGGTGTTGCCGCAGGATGAGTTCAACCAGTTCAACCGCTCGGCGCAGAACAAGGCGATCCCCAAGCAGCTGTTGAAGAACTTCGCCGACATCCCGGCCGACGCCAGCGGCGACATGTTCGGGCAGATCTACGAATACTTCCTCGGCAACTTCGCCATGGCCGAAGGGCAGGGCGGCGGCGAATTCTTCACCCCGCGCTCGGTGGTGCGGCTGATGGTGGAGATCATCGAGCCCCATAAAGGCAAGGTCTACGACCCGGCCTGCGGCTCGGGCGGCATGTTCGTGCAGTCGGCCCACTTCATCGAACAGCACCGCAAGGAGATGAAGAAGGGCGAAGAGGGCGATATCTACGTCTGCGGCCAGGAGAAGACCCTCGCCACCGTCAAGCTGGCCAAGATGAACCTGGCGGTGAACGGCCTGCGCGGCGAGATCAAACAGGCCAACACCTACGCCGAAGATCCCTTCAACGCCTTCGGCCAGTTCGACTACGTGATGGCCAATCCCCCCTTCAACGTCGACGACGTGCCGCTGGCCACCGTGGAGAAGGACCCGCGCTTCAACACCTACGGCATCCCGCGCAACAAGAGTAAGGTGAAGAAGGCCGACGAGGGCAAGGAGACGGTGCCCAACGGCAACTACCTGTGGATCAACCTGTTCGCCACCTCGCTGAAAGATCATGGCCGCGCCGCCCTGGTCATGGCCAACTCCGCCTCCGACGCCCGCCACTCCGAGGTCGACATCCGCCGCACCCTGATCGAGAACAACCTCATCTATGGCATGCTCACCCTGCCGTCCAACATGTTCTACACGGTGACGCTGCCCGCGACGCTCTGGTTCTTCGATAAAAACAAGGAAGACGAGCGCATCCTGTTCATCGACGCGCGCAACATCTTCACCCAGATCGACCGCGCCCACCGCGAGTTCAGCGAGGAGCAGGTGCAGAACATCGCCCTCATCTCCCACCTGCGCAAGGGCAAGCGGGAAAAGTTCGTCCGTCTCATCGACCATTACTTCGCCCAAGGCATGGAGCGCCTCGCCGAGAACAAGGAACAGGTGGCGCCGGTGAGCGAGCAACTGTTGGAGGTGCTCGCCGACAAGGCGGGCAAGCAGGCGGTGGCCGACTTGGTCAAGCAGTGGTCCGGGCTCAAGGCGCTGCAAACCAAGTACGACGCTTACCGGGAGAAGCACGCCGGGGAAGAAAACATCGGCCGGAAGAACAGCGCACAGCACAAACTGCGCGAGGCCTTCGATCCCTTCTTCGCCACCCTGCACGAAGGGCTCAAGCAACTCGACAAGGTCGTCCGCCACCACGAGAAGGCGCAGGCGGAAAAGGCGAAGCAGGAGGGCAAGCGCGGCACGCAGGACCGCAAGACCAAGGCGCTGAAGACGTCGCTGGAAGCGCTGCACAGTGAGGTGAAGAACGCCGAGTGCTTCTTCAAGCACATCCACTGGTTGCAGGAGCGTTTTTCCAAGGCGGAGTACGAGGATGTCACCGGACTGTGCAAGCTGGCGACCGTGGCCGAGATCGAGGAGCAGGATTGGTCACTCAATCCAGGGCGCTATGTCGGCGTAGTGATTGAGGAGGACGGCAAGACTGAAGAAGAATTTGTCTCCGACTTACTGGCCATGAACGACGAGATTGCGCGACTTAATGATGAGGCACGTGACCTGCAGGAGGTCATTGCGGGCAACATCAAAGAAATTGCGGGAGATCTTGCGTGAGTTGGTCGGATGCAACGATCGGTGACTATGTTCGCGTTGAACATGGCTTCGCCTTTAAAGGAGAGTACTTTTCCTATGACGGTGAGTACGTTGTCCTTACCCCTGGGAATTTCCATGAAGCGGGTGGCTTCCGTGAGCGTGTCGGTAAGGATCGTTTCTATCAAGGGAAGTTCCCAGATCGGTATTTGCTGAAAAGAGGCGACCTGGTCGTCGCGATGACGGAGCAGGGGGAGGGCCTTTTAGGCAGCGCGGCACTAGTACCTGCGGATTCGAAGTACCTCCACAATCAGCGGCTCGGGCTGGTAAAGGAGAGACCGGCAATCGCTGATCGGCGTTTCTTCTACTATCTGTTCAATACCGGTTCTGTTCGGCAGCAAATTCGGAACAGTTCTTCTGGAGCAAAAGTTCGCCACACGTCCCCTGAACGCATCTACGGCGTCCAGGTTCGCGTTCCGGATAAGGTCACACAGAGCAAAATCTCCGCCATCCTCTCCGCGTACGACGACCTGATCGAAAACAACCGGCGCCGCATCGCGCTGCTGGAGAAGATGGCCGAGGAGATTTACCGCGAGTGGTTCGTGCGCATGCGCTTTCCTGGTCACGCGCAGGCGAAGTTCGAAAAGGGCGTTCCGGAGGGGTGGAAACAGGGTATTGCCTCGACGTTCTTCGGTCACGTTAAGGGCAAGTCGTATGGCGGTGATGAACTGACGGAGCGGTCGGAGGACATGCCTTTTATCACCCTCAAGTCGTTTAATCGCGGAGGAGGCTACAGGGCGGAGGGGTTGAAGCGGTACTCGGGGAAGTTCAAAGACGAACAGGTTGTTCATCAAGGCGATGTGGTCATGGCTGTTACGGACATGACCCAAAACCGGGAGGTCGTCGGGCGGGTGGCCCGTGTGCCGGACTTGGGCGAAAAGGGAGCGGTGATTTCACTTGATGTAATCAAGCTCGTCCCGAAGAGAGTTTCGGCGTCCTATCTTTACAGCTATATGCGGTTGTCTGGTTTTGGTGAATTCATCAAGGAGTTTGCAAACGGCACTAACGTATTGCACTTGAAGCCGGAATTGGTCGTTCAACAAAGACTCGTTATGCCGCCGAAGGCGTTGCAGGACAAGTTTGTCGCGATAGTGGAGCCCATCTACGCCCAAATCGACGCGCTCAATAAAGCCATCGACCATCTGGTGCCAACGCGAGATATGCTGCTTCCGCGCCTGATCTCCGGCAAACTCCCCGTCGAAAACCTCGACATTCACTTCCCCCCCAGCATGCAGGAAGCAAGCGGATGAAGTTCGAAACCTTCCAGGCGGGCGTCTGGCGGCAGCGCTACCAGTACAAGAGCTTCGAGCCGGTGCCGGTGAACCACGAGTGGGTCTGGGAGGACGCCACCATCAACGCCCTGCTGGAATCGGCCAACCGGGCGCTGGGGGAGTTGAACGCCTTCTCCCTCATCGTGCCGGACATCGACCTCTTCATCGAGATGCACGTGGTGAAGGAGGCGCAGACCTCCAGTCGCATCGAGGGCACCCAGACCGGCATCGACGAGGCGCTCATGTCGGAGGAGCAGATCCAGCCGGAGAAGCGCGACGACTGGCGCGAGGTGCGCAACTATATCGACGCTGTGAACACGGCCATCGCCGAGTTGCAGAACCTGCCGCTCTCCAACCGGCTGCTGAAGCAGACCCACGAAACCTTGATGCGCGGGGTGCGCGGCGAGCACAAGCAGCCGGGCGAGTTTCGCAGCAGCCAGAATTGGATCGGCGGGTCGAGCCTCAACGATGCGGTGTTCATCCCGCCCCACCCGGACGGGGTGGCCGACCTGATGAGCGACCTGGAGGCGTTCTGGCACAACGAGGAGATCGTGGTGCCGCACCTGATCCGCGTCGCCATCAGCCACTACCAGTTCGAGACCGTCCACCCCTTCTGCGACGGCAACGGCCGTATCGGCCGCCTGCTCATCCCCATATATTTGGTCAGCCACGGCCTGCTGGCCAAGCCCTCGCTCTACCTTTCCGATTACTTCGAGCGCAACCGGGCCAGCTACTACGACGCCCTGATGCGGGTGCGGGTATCCAACGACCTGATCCATTGGGTACGCTTCTTTCTGCAAGGGCTGGCGGAGACAGCGACCAAAGGCCGCGAGGTATTCAGTCAGGTGCTGGCGCTGCGCACTGAGGTGGAACAGGCTGTTCTTGGGCTGGGCAAACGGGCCGCCAACGGCCGCCAGCTGCTGAACCTTCTCTACCGCAAGCCATTGGTGACCGCCGCCGACATCGAACAGGCGCTGGCGGTGACTACCCCCACGGCCAATGCGCTGATCCGCGACTTCGAAGGCCTGGGCTTGCTGCGGGAGATTACCGGCCAGCAGCGGGGCCGTGCGTATGTGTTCGATCGTTACCTTAATCTGTTCATTAGTTAACGAAAACGAATTTCCGTTAACTAAGATGGCAATTTAGTTAACGATCACGTGACCACGCCGGGGAGGCGCACGCGGATGGTGGCATTGTTCGTTGGTTTCGTTTTGTTTGGATCGTTTGTTTCGTATGTTTCGTTCATGGGCTATCATTCCCGCTGAATGACAGAGGAGAAACGACCATGACTGCTCCCGCCGAAACATTCGATACCGTGCTCGACGAGCACGATGCCGCCCTGGCGCAGGCGGCGCAGCGCTGCATGATGGCGGCGCTGGACCATTCCCGCGCCGCGACGATCAAGCTGGTGGCCGAAGGCGAGGATCTGCCCGCGATCGAACTGCCGCCCAAGGCGCTGCGCCTGATCGCCGAATTGCTGGGGTTGATGGGGCAGCGCCAGCCGCTGATGCTGTTGCCGCAGAAGCACGAGCTCTCTACCCAGGAGGCGGCGGCGTTCCTCAACGTCTCGCGTCCTTTCGTGGTGAAGCAGATCGAAGCCGGCCGCCTGCCGGCCCGCAAGGTGGGCCGGCACCGCCGCGTGCTGTTCGAGGACTTGCTGGCTTACCAGCAGTCGTTGCGCCAGGAGACGGAACAGGCGTTGCAGACCTTGGCCGACGAGGGCCAGGAATTGGACATCTGACCAAAGCGAAAGGGAGGCACGGATATGGCAGGTTCGGCGCGCTATACGGCGATACTCGACGCCTGCGTACTGTATCCGGCTTCGCTGCGCGATCTGCTGCTTTCCCTGGCCCGCGACGGCCTGTATCACGCCCGCTGGAGCGAAGAAATCGAAACGGAGTGGGTGCGGAACCTGTTGCTCAAACGGCCGGAGTTGGAGGAGGACCGGCTGCGGCGCACCTGCGCGCTGATGGCGCAGGCGGTGCCTGACAGTCTGGTGACGGGCTGGCAAGGCGTGGTTGGCGGTCTACCGGATTTGCCGGACCCGGATGATGGCCATGTGCTGGCCGCGGCCATCTGCGGCCATGCCGATGCCATTGTCACCTTCAATCTCGATGACTTCCCGGCCGCGGTGCTGGCGCCTTTCGGCGTCGAGGCCCAGCACCCGGACGATTTCCTGCTCAACCAACTGGATCTCAATCCGATAGCGGCCCTCAAGTCGATCAAGGCGATGCGCGCCCGCTGGCGCAAGCCGCCCGTGGCGGCGCTGGAGTTGGCCGTCTCCCTGGAAAGGCTCGGCCTGCCGATGACGGCTGCCCGGTTGCGCGAAGTGGCCGAGCTGATCTGACCCCACTCATGGCCAATTTCATATCCGAAGACCAGATCGAACAGGCGCTGTTGCAGCGGCTCCAGCACCTGCATGGCTTCGACGTGCTGGACTGCCACACCGCCGCCGCGGACGACCTCAACGATGGATCAGGGCGCGCGGACAAGCGCGATGTCATCCTCTCCAACCGCCTGAAGGAGGCGGCCGTGCGGCTCAATCCGGCCATCCCCGAATCTGCCATCGACGAGGCGCTGGCTCGCCTGACGGACCGCCGCCAGGCGATGTCACCCATCGCCGCCAACCGCGAGGTGGACGGACTGATCCGCGACGGCATCCCGGTGGAGTTCGAGAACGCCGCCGGCAGGAAGGAACAGGAGCGGGTCAGGGTCATCGACTTCAACGAGCCGGCAGCCAACCGCTATCTCGCCGTCTCCCAGCTCTGGATCAAGGGCGAGCGCTACTGGCGCCGCCCCGACGTGCTGCTCTACGTCAACGGCCTGCCGCTGGTGTTCATCGAGCTGAAGAACTCCAACGTCAAGCTGCGCGCCGCCTACGACGACAACCTGACCAACTATCGGCAGGAGATCCCGCAGCTGTTCCACTGCAACGCCTTCTGCATCCTCTCCAACGCCATCGAGACCAGGGTGGGCAGTCTCACCGCCGGCTGGGAGCATTTCTTCACCTGGCTGCGCGCGGAGGACGAGAAGGAGAAGGTGGACCGCGCGGCGATCCGCGAGGAGGGCACCAGCCTGGAGCGCGCCATCGCCGGCCTGTGCGCGCCGCAGCGGTTGCTCGACTACGTGGAAAACTTCGTCATCTACCACCGCGAGACGCAGAAGATCATCGCGCAGAACCACCAGTTCATCGGCGTCAACAATGCCTATCAGCGTTTCCTGGAACGAGGGAAGCATCAGGGCAAGCTCGGCGTGTTCTGGCACACCCAGGGCTCGGGCAAGAGCTTTTCGATGATCTTCTATGCGCGAAAGATTTTCAGAAAGCAGACCGGGAACTTCACCTTCGTGGTGGTCACCGATCGCGAGGACCTCGACGGACAGATCTACCGCAACTTCCTCACTACCGGCACGGTGCAGAAGAACGAGGCGGCCCAGCCCAAGGACGGCGAGGAGATGCGCAAGTTCCTCGGTCAGCAGAGCAAGCGCATCGTCTTCACCCTGATCCAGAAATTCCGCTGGCCGCAGGGGCAGAAATATCCAGTGCTATCGACGCGCGACGACATCATCGTCATCGTCGATGAGGCGCATCGCACCCAATACAAGTCGCTGGCCGAGAATATGCGTGCCGGGCTGCCCCATGCCCAATACCTCGCCTTCACCGGCACGCCGCTGCTGGGGCGTGACCGCCTCACCAACGCCTGGTTCGGTGACTACGTTTCCGAATACAACTTCCAGCAGTCGATGGACGACGGCGCCACCGTGCCGCTCTTCTACCAGAAGCGTGTACCGGAGGTACTGATCCAGAACGAGGATCTGAGTCAGGAGTTTTACGAAATCCTGGAAGACGAAAACCTGGACGAGGCCCAGCAGGCGAAGCTGGAGCAGAAGTTCGCCCAGGAGGTGGAGGTCATCAAGCGCGACGACCGCCTGGAGACCATCGCCCGCGACATCGTCTATCACTTCCCGCGCCGCGGCTATCTGGGCAAGGGGATGGTGATCGCGGTGGACAAGTTCACTGCCGTGAAGATGTATCAAAAAGTACAGGATGAATGGAAAGCAGCAGTCAAGGAACTGGTCGGGCAGATCGGTCAGTCGAAGAACGACATCGAAAAGGCGCGGCTCAAGCGGATCGTCGAGTACATGCGCAACGTCGAAATGGCCGTGGTGGTCAGCGCGGAGAACGGCGAGGATGAGAAGTTCAAGGCGCTAGGCCTCGATATCAAGCCGCACCGCGAACGCATGGAACGGCTTGACGCGCACGGCCACGACATCGAATACAACTTCAAGGACCCGGACCACCCGTTGCAACTGGTCTTCGTCTGCGCCATGTGGCTCACCGGCTTCGACGCGCCCACCGTCTCGACGCTCTATCTCGACAAGCCGATGAAGGACCATACCCTGATGCAGACCATCGCCCGCGCCAACCGGGTGACCGCGCACGAGATCAACGGGGTGCCGAAACGGAACGGCGAGATCGTCGATTACTACAACGTCTTCCGCAACATGCGGCGGGCGTTGCGCGACTACGGCCAGGGGCAGGAGGGGCTGGACGATGTGCCGGTGAAGAACAAGGACGAGCTGTTCATCCTGCTGGAAAACGCCATCGGCGAGGGGATGGCTTTCTGCACCGAGCGCGGCATCGAGCTTGAACGGGTGCTGGGCAGCGACGACGTGTTCAAGAACATCGAGCTGTTTGACAACTACGCCAATACGCTGCTGGGCAACGAGGAGTGGCGCAAGGGTTTCAACGTCTACGAAAACACCGTGACCTCACTCTATGAAGCATGCAAACCCGAGGTGCTCGGCCACGGCAAGGGCAGGCAGGTGGCGGTGTTCCAGTACCTGCGCGGCGTGCTCGATAGCCTGGTTGGTGAGGTGGACATCGACGCCGTCAGCCGGCGCATCGGCGAACTGCTCGACGAAAGCGTGGTGGTGGACAAGGCGAGTGAGCCCACCAAAGCCGACTACCAGATCGTCAAGAAGGGCAAGGTCTGGGACCTGAGCAAGATCGACTTCGACAAGCTGAAGGCGGAGTTCCAGCAGGCGACTTACAAGAACATCGAAATCGCCGACCTGCGCCAGTTCATCCAGCACAAGATTGATCAGATGCTGCAACAGAACATCACCCGCACCGACTTCGCCGAACGGTTACAGAAGATCATCGATACCTACAACTCGGGCGGTTCATCGACGGAAAATTACTTCGATGAGCTGATGAAGTTCGCCCAGGCGATGAAGGATGAAAATGAGCGGCATGTCCGCGAGGGCTTGAGCGAGGACGAATTGGAACTCTTCGACCTGCTCAAGAAGGAGAAAATGACCCAGGCCGAGACAGAGAAGGTCAAACTCGCCGCCAGGCACCTGTTGCACCGTCTGCTGGAGGAGCACCCCAAGGTATTGGTTCAGGATTGGTACAAGGATTCACAAAGCCAAAAGGTCGTCCGCGCCACCGTCGAAGAGGTGCTGGATAAGGATCTGCCGGAAAGCTACGACCGGCTTTTGTTCCGCAAGAAATGTGACAACGTGTTTGACATGATGTTGGACTACGCCAGCCACGGCCGGAAGTGGGTGGCGTAGTTGAACCTCCAGCAACGTATAAGTTGTGCATGATGAATTCCGCACGATTTGTGTGTATTTGTGGCCATAGCTTTGCGTTTACGGCTTAGTTGGGCTTGAGCATTTCAATTGGAACTCTCCCTGCCTCTTGGCACTCTCACCTCGAGAGTGCTAAAACTATCCCACTGAGGAATTTGCCTGCAGGGATTGCGCTGCCAATAGTTGAGTGTTATGGTTGGTTTTAACTGGGCCAGCCAACTGGCATGTGAACGCGAGATAGGGAGTAACAATGAGTAAAGCCCTGCAATTGCAAGTGAATACCCCGCTCGGCAGCATCGAGGCCTATACCCAGGCCATCAACCGTATCCCGATGCTGACGGCCGAGGAAGAGCGCGAACTGGCGGTCCGCCTGCGCGACCATGCCGACCTGGAGGCCGCGCGCCGCCTGGTGATGGCACACCTGCGTTTTGTCGCCCATATCGCGCGCGGCTATTCCGGCTACGGCCTGCCCCAGGCCGACCTGATCCAGGAAGGCAACATCGGCCTGATGAAGGCGGTGAAGCGGTTCGACCCGGAGCAGGGCGTGCGTCTGGTCTCCTTTGCCGTGCACTGGATCCGCGCCGAGATCCACGAGTTCATCCTGCGCAACTGGCGCATCGTCAAGGTGGCCACCACCAAGGCGCAGCGCAAGCTGTTCTTCAACCTGCGTTCCTCCAAGAAGCGCCTGGGCTGGTTCTCCAAGGAGGAGGTGGACGCGGTGGCCAGGGACCTGGGCGTGCCGGCGGCCACGGTGCTGGAGATGGAGTCGCGCCTCGCCGGGCAGGACGTCACCTTCGATGCCCAATCCGATGACGAGGACGAGGTGATGGCGCCGGCGGCCTATCTGGCCGACACGCGCTTCGAGCCGGCGGCCCAGCTGGAGGCCTCCAACTTCGAGGCGGACAACAGCCAGCGCCTGCACAGCGCCCTTGCCACCCTGGATGACCGCAGCCGCGACATCGTCGCCGCACGCTGGCTGTCCGACGACGGCAAGACCACGCTGCAGGACCTGGCGGACAAGTACAAGGTCTCCGCCGAGCGCATCCGCCAGCTGGAGAAGAACGCCATGAACAAGCTGCGCAACATGCTGGCCGCCTGACCGGCCTTTTTTGCGCCAGCAACGACAACGGCCTCCCAGTGAGGCCGTTGTCGTTTTCCGGTGTCGCGGTTCAGTGACTGAGTGACAGCGAGATGGTGGTGCCGGCGTGAGTCGGCACGATGCTGATGGCGATGCTGCTCTGCTGGCGGCTGAATTCCAGCGCCTGGGCGTTGCCGATGGCGATGACGGCGGTCTGCTCCCAGCCTTTTCCACTGAGCTGGTCGCGGTAATAGCGGGCCGCCTGTTCCACCGGGCTGGTCGTATTGATTACCACGCTGGCGCCCTGCGGGTACTCACTGGCGGAGTCCAGCTGTGCTTGCGGATAAAGCGGGATTTCCTGTTCGAGTACGCTGGGGTAGCCGGCGGCCGCCAGGGCCGTGGTGGCAAACAGCAGCAGGCTGGACAATAAAACGCGGGCGTAGGCTGACATAATTTCCCCTCCATGGAGTAATTGATTCCGTAAGGAATATTTGTATACCAGTGCGCATTTTTTGGCAAATGCAAATTAGGATATTTTTATATAGAAATATAATTTTTCCGGTTTATGTTGCAGGTGCATGACGGGTGGCATGGCAGTGAAGCGGCCGGCGATCCGGGCTAGCCTGTGGATATCATGGAACAGAATGTCCTGTTGGCCCTTGGTCTCACCACGCTGGCCGGGCTGTCCACCGGCATCGGCAGTGCCGTTGCGCTGTTCGCCCGGCGCAGCAATGTCTCCCTGCTTTCTGCCGCGCTCGGTTTTTCCGCCGGCGTGATGATCTATGTGTCGTTTGTCGAGCTGCTGGCCGGCGGTCAGGTCCTGCTGCAGAACCGGCACGGTGTGGAACTGGGCAACTGGCTGACGGTGGGGGGATTCTTCGGCGGCATCCTGCTGATCCTGATCATCGACCTGCTCGTGCCGGCCCATGAAAACCCGCACCAGGCCCAGTTCATGAACGACAACGGCACGGGTCTGCAGCATCTGCACCGCGTCGGTCTGCTCTCCGCCCTGGCCATCGGCATCCACAACTTTCCCGAGGGCATGGCCACCTTCATGGCGGTGCTGGCCGATCCGCTGGTAGGCGTGTCCATCGCCATCGCCATTGCCCTGCACAACATCCCGGAAGGCATCTCCATCGCGGTGCCGGTGTATTACGCCAGCGGCAGCCGGCGCCGCGCCTTCTGGTTTTCCTTTCTCTCCGGTCTCGCCGAGCCGGTGGGGGCGCTGGTCGGGTATCTGTTGCTGCGGCCGTTTCTGGATGACGGCATCATGGGTCTGGTGTTTGCGGCGGTGGCGGGGATCATGGTGTTCATCTCGCTCGACCAGCTGATTCCCAATGCCAAGAAGTACGACAGCGGTCATCAGGCGGTGTATGGCCTCATCGCCGGCATGGGCGTGATGGCGGTGACGCTGGTGATGCTGGCGTAGTTCAGAGGCCGGGATTGATCTGCGCGGCGATGGTCTCCACGGACAGGCCCTCCTGATAGGGGATGAGGCCGAGCAGCGGTGCATCGATACGCTGCTGGATGGAGAGGATGTTCTGCGGCAGCTTGCTCATGCGCAGGTCGAGGGTGTTGGCGACCCAGCCGGTGAGCTTGCAGCCGCGCGCGCGGATGGCTGCGGCGGTGAGCAGGGCGTGATTGATGCAGCCCAGACGCAGGCCGACAACCAGCATCACTTCCAACTCGAGCCGGATGGCGAGATCGGCCATGGATTCGTGTTCGTTGAGCGGCACCAGCCAGCCGCCGGCACCTTCCACCACCACCACATCGGCTGCGGCGGTAAGCGTATGGTAGTTGCGCGCGATACGCTCCAGCTCGATGTGCACACCGGCCTGCGCCGCGGCCAGATGCGGTGCCACCGCAGGGGCGAAGGCATAGGGATTGATCACGGCGTAATCCATCGGCAGTGAACCGTGCTGCTGCAACAGCAGCGCATCTTCATTGCGCAGGCCATCCGCCGTCTGCTCGCAGCCGGCCGCCACCGGCTTCATGCCGAGCACGCGCAGGCCCTGGCGCTGCAGGGCCACCATCAGGCCGGCGCTGACCCAGGTCTTGCCCACGCCGGTGTCGGTGCCGGTAACGAAGATGCCGCGGCTCATGACACGTATTCCCGGCGATGAAGGGCGGGGGCGCAATACCGGCGTCGGTTTCGCCCCTTCCCGTGACTAGCCGCTGCGTGCCCCCGTGTCAGGGGCGATACGCCGGTATCCGTGCCAATAACGAAGATGCCGCGGTTCACGATCTGTTCACCCTGCGGTAGTCGATGGACATGTCAGCGCCTCTGTCTCAGCTCGGCCTGCAATTGGGCAAAGGGGATGGCGGTGGCGCCGTCGTGGATCTGTTGGCGTGGTGTCAGTGGCGTCCAGGCATGGCCGTAGACGATCTCGTAGCTGGCCGGCAGGCGGCCGTCGCGGCGGAACTGCTCATAGGCGGCCAACATGGCGTTGAGCTTGTTCTTGCCGGTGAGGCCGCTGTGGCGGCCGCGATTGACGTTGTGCGCACCGATGGTCTTGAGGTCGCTCATCAGGGTGCGCGCCTCGCCGTAGGTCAGCACGATGTCCTCACGGTCCATCACCGGATCGGCGAAGCCACTGCGCAGCAGGCCGTCGCCCAGGTCATGCATGTCGATGAAGGCGTTCACGTGCATGGCCTCATCCACTGCGCGCCAGGCGGCGCGCAGTTCCTTCAGCGTGTCGGGGCCGAAGGTGGAGAACAGCAGCAGGCCGCCGGGTTTCAGCACGCGACGGAACTCGGCGAAGGTGGCATCGGGATCGCTGCACCACTGCAGGGTGACGTTGGAGAACAGCAGGTCCACCGAGGCATCGGCCAGCGGCAGCGACTCGGCATCGGCGCAGACGAAGCCGGGGCGGCGGCGCAGGCGCTGCCACCAGCCGAAGCGATTGCGCGCGTGCCGCAGCATGCCGTGGGCGATATCGAGGGCGATGAATTCCGCATTGGCGTAGCGTGCGGCCAGCTGTGTACTGCAGAAGCCGGTGCCGCTGCCCACCTCCAGCACACGCTGCGGCGCGATCTTCATCAGCTCCAGCCGCTCCAGCAGGCGTGTGCCGATCTCGCGCTGCAATACCGCCGCCTCGTCATAACGTGCAGCCGCCTTTTCGAAGGCGGCGCGCACCAGGCGCTTGTCGGGCAGGGGCAGTTCACTCATGAATAAACTCTTCCACGGCATGCAGGAATTCGTCGGGGTGCGACAGGAACGGGGCGTGGCCGGCGCGGGTGATCACCTGCAGCTTGCCTTGCGGCAGATGGGCGGCGGTGTACTCCGCCGCAGCGAGCGGCGCGAGGGTGTCGCGCGCACCGTGCAAGACCAGCGCCGGTTGCGTGATGTGTGGCAGTGCCGTGCGCAGATCGGCCTCGCGCAGGATCTCCAGCGCACCGGCCAGCGCCGCGGGCTGCGGCTGGCCGTGGGCGAACAGCTCCTGGCGCAGGGCGCGCAACTCCTCGCGCGCGCGCTCCGAGCCACGCGCCTGGATGGCGAGAAAGCGTTGCAGCGTCGGTTCCCAGTCGTCGCGCACCGCGGCGGCGAACTGCTCGAACTCGGTATCCGGCATGCCGTGCGGCCAGTCGTCGCGCCGGGTGAAACAGGGATTGGCGCCGACCAGGATCAGGCGCGCGATGGCCGCGCCCTGCGCCGCGGCGGCGAGGGCGATGCGGCCGCCCAGCGACCAGCCCAGCCAGGCGGCGTCTGACGGCACGGCACGGGCGACACTGCGCGCCACGTTCTCCAGCGTGTAGTCCGCGTCCGGCAGTGCGCTGCGGCCGTGACCAGGCAGGTCAACGATATGCAGACGATGGTGTGCGGCAAGTTGCGGCACCACGCTGCGAAAGATGCCGCCGTGCAGGCCCCAGCCATGCAGCAGCACCAGGTCCGGACCCTGGCCGGTCGTCTCGACGTAAATCATGAGTCTTCGCGCAGCAGCGGCAGTGCGATGTACTGCAGGGCATCGAGCAGTGCATCCACCTGTGCCGCGGTATGGGCGGCGGAGAGGGTGATGCGCAGGCGCGCGGTGCCCTCGGGCACGGTGGGCGGGCGGATGGCGCTGATCAGGATGCCCGTGGCCAGCAGGGCCTCCGACAGTTGCACCGCCTTGCCGGCATCGCCCACCAGCAGCGGCTGGATGGCGGTGGGCGACTCCATCAGCGCGAGGCCCAGTTGCTGCGCGCCGGCACGGAAGCGTTGCACCAGCGCGGTGAGGTGGGCGCGGCGCTCGGCGCCTTCGTCGGACTGAATGATGCGCAGGCTGGCGCGCGTGGCCTCGGCCACGGCCGGCGGCAGGGCGGTGGTGTAGATGTAGGGGCGCGCCTGCTGGATCAGGGTTTCGATGATCAGCGCATCGGCGGCGACGAAGGCGCCGAAGCTGCCGAAGCCTTTGCCCAGGGTGCCCACCAGCAGTGGCAGCTCGCGCGGCGTGAGGCCGCATACTTCCATCGCGCCGCGACCGTGCGCGCCGATGACGCCGAGGCCGTGGGCATCGTCCATCATCAGCCAGGCGCCGTGTCGTTGTGCCGTGTCCGCCAGTGCGCGCAGCGGCGCGATGTCGCCGTCCATGCTGAACACGCCGTCGGTGACGATCAGCTTGCGCTGTGCCTTGCTCTCGGCGAGTCGTTCATCGAGCGCCGCCACGTCGCCATGGGGAAAACGTTGCAGGCGCGCGCGCGACAGCAGGCCGGCGTCGAGCAGCGAGGCGTGATTGAGGCGATCCTCGAATACCGCATCGCCGGCGCCGCACAGCGCGCTCACCGCACCGAGGTTGGCCATGTAGCCGGTGGAGAACAGCAGGGCACGCGGATAGCCGGTGAACGCGGCCAGCTCCTCTTCGAGGCGGTGATGCGGTGTCTGGTGGCCGGTGACCAGGTGGGCCGCGCCGGAGCCGACGCCGTAGTTGGCGGCGCCCTGCTGCATGGCGGCGATCACCGCGGGATGATTGGCGAGACCCAGATAGTCATTGGAGCAGAACGACAGCAACGGACGACCCTCGACGACGATCTCCGCCCCCTGTGCCGAGTCGACCACCCGACGGCGGCGGTACAGATGCGCCGCCTGGCGTCGTTGCAGTTCCTGTTCGAGTTCATTCATGGACAGTTAACCGCGAAGTACGCAGGGTAACGTGAAGTAACAACCCTTCCTAATTACTTGGCGAGCCTTCGCGTACTTCGCGGCTAAATTTCCTTTACGCCGCCGGGGTCAGATCGAGACGGCGGAACAGATCGCGGTCGTGGCTGATGGTGGCATTGTCGGTGGTGAGCAGGCGATCGCCGTAGAAGATGGAGTTGGCGCCGGCAAGGAAGCACAGTGCCTGCGCCTCGTCGTGCATGTTCTGGCGGCCCGCGGACAGGCGCACGTAGGACTGCGGCATGATGATGCGCGCCACGGCGATGGTGCGGATGAATTCGAAGACGTCAAGGTCGGGGCTGTCGGCCAGCGGCGTGCCCGGCACCTTGACCAGCAGATTGATGGGCACGCTCTGCGGATGCTCCGGCAGGTTGGCCAGTTCCGCCAGCAGGGCGGCGCGATCGGTGCGCGATTCGCCCATGCCCATGATGCCGCCGGCACAGACGTTGATGCCGGCCTGGCGCACCGCGGCCAGGGTGTCGAGGCGCTCGTCGTAGGTGCGGGTGGTGACCACCTTGTCGTAGTACTCGCGCGAGGTGTCGAGGTTGTGGTTGTAGTAGTCGAGGCCGGCGTCCTTCAGCTTCGTCACCTGTTCCGCGGTGAGCATGCCCAGGGTGACGCAGGTCTCCAGACCCATGTCCTTGACCTGGCGGATCATCTCCAGCACGGCATCGAGCTGCTCGTCGCGCGGATTGCGCCAGGCCGCGCCCATGCAGAAGCGGGTGGCGCCGCCGTCCCTGGCCTTGCGTGCCTCCACCAGCACCGCGTCCACTTCCATCAGCGTGTCGCGCTCCAGCTTCACCTTCTTCTCGTGGTGCGCGCTCTGCGAGCAGTAGCCGCAGTTCTCGGCGCAGCCGCCGGTCTTGATGTTGAGCAGGCTGGAGGCCTGGATCACCGACGGGTCGAAGTGCCGGCGATGCACCTGCTGCGCCTGGAACAGCAGCTCCATGAATGGGGTGTTGAACAGCTGCTCCACCTCGGCGACCTTCCAGTCGTGGCGCAGGGTAGGCTCGGCTTGGCGTTGGGCGGCCTGGGGCATGGGTGTTCTCCGCATAGGGGCGTACAATGAGGCTCGGCAGTATTCCCACCCACGGAAGGGTTGTCAAATGCATCGGAAACGCTGGGTTGACGACTGTATAGATTCTATACAGCGCTGGTTGTATCCGCCTACCTGCCTGCTGTGCGGTGCCCCCGGCACCGATGACCTCGACCTGTGTCCGGGCTGCCTGCGCGCCCTGCCCTGGAATCTGTCCGCCTGTCGTTCCTGCGCGGCGCCGCTGGCCTTGCCCGGTACCTGCGGCCAGTGCCTGAATCATCCGCCTGCCTTTGATGCCGCCCTCACCCCGCTGTTGTACCGGCCGCCGCTGGACTGGCTGGTGCAGGGCTTCAAGTTCAACCGGCGTCTCGCCCCCGGGCGGCTGCTGGGTGAGTTGCTGGCACGGCATGTGGAACGGGAGGTGACCTCCCTGCCGGAGTTGATCGTGCCGGTACCGCTGCATCCCGCCAGGCTGCGCGAGCGCGGCTACAACCAGGCGCTGGAACTGGCGCGGCCCCTGAGCCGTCGTGTCGGGGTGCCGCTGGCGCCAGGCCTGGTGCGGCGTAGCCGGGCCACTGCCACCCAGTCGCTGCTGGCTGCCGACGAGCGCCGCCGCAACGTGCGCGGCGCCTTCCAGCTGGTGCAGCCGCTGCAGGCCAGGCATGTGGTCATCGTCGACGACGTCATCGCCACCGGCTCCACCGTGGGCGAACTGGCGCGGGTCCTGCGCCGCGCCGGGGCGCAGCGCATCGAGGTGTGGGCGGTGGCGCGGGCGGGGCGCTGAGGATGCGCAGCCCCGAGACATGTCGCTGCGCGACCCGTATGGAGGGCCTCCCGATGGCCCGATCTCCTGCCTCTTGACAGCGTCAAAAATGTTAATGAGAATGGTTCGCACTTATATTGAAGGGCGAATCTCCGCCTGAACCTGGCCTACGGAGCAACTCTGTCATGCAACTGTCCCGTCGTCTGTTTCTGTCCGCCGCCGGCCTGGCGGCTGTCTTCGGCCTCAACGGTGCGGCCCTGGCGGCCGCTGAGGTCAACCTGTATTCGGCCCGTCAGGAGGCGCTGATCAAGCCGCTGCTGGACCAGTTCACCGCCGCGACCGGCATCAAGGTCAATCTGGTGTCGGCCAAGGCCGATGCCCTGCTGCAGCGCCTGAAGAGCGAGGGGCGCAACAGCCCGGCCGATGTGTTGCTCACCGTCGATGCCGGCAATCTGCATGCGGCCCAGGCGGCCGGGGTATTGCAGCCGGTGCAGTCCGCGGCGCTGGAGGCGGCCATTCCGGCGGCCTACCGCGACCCCGCGGGCCACTGGTTCGGCCTGTCCATGCGCGCCCGCCCCATCATGTACGTCAAGGGCAAGGTGGACCCGGCCACGCTGTCCACCTATGAGGCGCTGGCGGAGCCGAAGTGGAAGGGCCGCATCTGCGTGCGCTCCTCCGACAACGTCTACAACCAGTCGATGATCGGCTCGATGATCGCCACCCGCGGCGAGGCCGCCACCGAGACCTGGGCCAGGGGCTTCGTCGCCAACTTCGCGCGCAAACCGCAGGGCGGTGACCGCGACCAGCTCAAGGCGGCAGTGGCCGGCCAGTGCGACATCGCCATCGCCAACACCTACTACCTGGCGCAGATGCTGGAGTCGGACAAGGCCGACGAAAAGGCGGTGGCGGAAAAGATCGGCGTGTTCTGGCCCAACCAGGATGAGCGTGGTACCCACGTCAACATCAGCGGCGCCGGTGTCACCGCCGCCGCGCCCAATCGTGCCAACGCCGTCCGTCTGCTCGAGTTCCTCGCCGGTGCGCAAGCGCAGCAGTGGTATGCGGAAAACAATCAGGAATACCCGGTACGCAACGGCGTTGCCACCAGCGCGACGCTGCGTGCCTTCGGCGAGTTTCGTGCCGACAACGTGAACATGGCCAAGCTGGGCGAGTTTAACGCCGCTGCGGTGCGGCTGATGGATCGCGCCGGCTGGCGTTAAGAGCACAGGTACGAGGTGCGAGGGACAAGACACGAGGGGTAGGTGCGTCGTGCATATGCCCTCGCCCCTCGTATCTGGTTCCTCGTGCCTGTATTCTTGACCGTCCATGACTCCTGCCGCCGCCATATCTCCCGCCGTTAAAACCCTGCCGCGCCCCGACCCGTGGCGCAGCGGTGTGGTGCTGGCCGCGCTGCTGCTGGCACTGCCGGTGCTGGTGGTGTTCAGCTTCATCTTTGCACCGGCGGGCGAGGTGTGGCTGCACCTCAAGGAAACGGTATTGCAGGAGTACGTCAGCAACTCGCTGATACTGCTGTTCGGCGTCGGTGTCGGCGTGCTGGCCATCGGCATCCCGGCGGCGTGGATGGTGAGCCTGTGCGAGTTTCCGGGGCGGCGTGTATTCGAGTGGGCGTTGCTGTTGCCGATGGCGATGCCGGCCTACATCATCGCCTACACCTACACCGGCATGCTGGACTTTGCCGGCCCGGTGCAGACGCAACTGCGCGACTGGTTCGGCTGGAGTTACGGCGACTACTGGTTCCCCGATCTGCGCACCCTGCCCGGCGCGGTGCTGATGCTGTCGCTGGTGCTGTATCCGTATGTGTACCTGCTGTCGCGCGCGGCGTTTCTGGAGCAGTCCATCTGCGTGCTGGAGGTATCACGTACTCTGGGTGCCGGGCCGTGGACGGGCTTTGCCCGCGTCGCCTTGCCGCTGGCGCGTCCGGCGATCATCACCGGCCTGTCGCTGGCGCTGATGGAAACCCTGGCCGACTACGGCACGGTGCAGTACTTCGGCCTCGCCACCTTCACCACCGGCATCTTCCGCACTTGGTTCGGTCTCGGCGACCCTGCCGCTGCGGCGCAGTTGTCGGCGGTGCTGATGAGCTTCGTGTTCGTGCTGATCCTGCTGGAGCGCTGGTCGCGCCGCCGCGCCCGTTTTCATCACACCAGCACGCGCTATTCGCACCTGCCGCGCTACCAGTTGCGCGGCTGGCGCCGCATCGGCGCCATCGTCGGTTGCTCCATCCCCGTGCTGTTCGGTTTTCTGTTGCCCGCGGCGCAGCTGGGTGCCTGGGCAGTGGATACCGTTGATGCCTGGCTCAAGGCGGATTTTTTCCATCTGGTGGGCAACAGCCTGCTGCTGGCGGCGACCACCGCCGTGCTTGCCGTGGCCCTGGCCCTGTTGATGGCCTACGGCCGTCGCCTGCGGTCATCGCGACCGGTGGACCTGGCCGTGCGTGTGGCGAGCATGGGCTATGCGGTGCCCGGCACGGTGATTGCCGTCGGCGTGATCCTGCCCTTTGCCTGGCTGGACAACACCGTCGACGGATGGATGCGCGCGCAGTTCGGCATCTCCACCGGCCTCATCCTGTCCGGCACACTGGTGGCGCTGGTGTTCGCCTACTGCGTGCGTTTTCTCGCCGTCTCGCTCAACACCGTCGAGGCCGGCCTCGGCAAGATAAAGCCGTCGATGGATGATGCAGCGCGCTGTCTCGGCCTGCCGCCGCGTCGCGTGCTGCGCGAGGTGCACATGCCGATTATGCGCGGCAGCCTGCTCACCGCGCTGTTGCTGGTGTTCGTCGATGTATTGAAGGAATTGCCGGCGACGCTGATCCTGCGGCCGTTCAACTTCAACACCCTGGCGGTGCGTGCCTTCGAACTGGCCTCGGACGAACGCCTGGCCGATTCGGCCAGCGCCGCGCTGGCCATCGTGCTGGCCGGCATCGTGCCGGTGATCCTGCTGTCGCGCACCATCGGCCGCTCGCGGCCGGGACATGAGGCGTCGGAAGAAAAATGAACATCAATGTGGGTCGGGCTTCAACCCGACAGAACGGTCGCAACACAGACAGCATGTCGGGCTGAAGCCCGCCCCACAACATCACGGATAACCATGAGCAAATTGCTGGATGTAGAAAACATCGATGTCGGCTACGGCCACCACACCGTGGTGTTCGATGCCGCGCTGCACCTGAAGCAGGGCGCCATCGGCGTACTGCTCGGGCCGAGCGGTTGCGGCAAGACCACGTTGTTGCGCGCCATCGCCGGCTTCGAGCCGGTGCAGCGCGGCCGCATCCTGCTGGCCGGGGCCGAGGTGAGCCGCGCCGGCTGGACCCTGCCGCCGGAGAAGCGCCAGGTGGGCATGGTGTTTCAGGATTTTGCGCTGTTTCCCCATCTCACCGTCGCCGACAACGTCGCCTTCGGCATCCGCCGCTGGCCGGCGGACAAGCGCGCCGCACGCGTGCAGGAACTGTTGCAACTGGTGGGCCTGCCGCAGTACGGCACCAGCTATCCGCATGCGCTGTCCGGCGGCCAGCAGCAGCGTGTAGCCCTGGCGCGCGCACTGGCGCCGAAGCCGCGCCTGCTGCTGCTCGACGAGCCCTTCTCCAGCATGGACGTGGAGCTGCGCGAATCGCTGGCGCGCGAGGTGCGCACCATCCTCAAGCACGAAGGGATCACCGGTCTGATGGTGACGCACGATCAGTTCGAGGCCTTCGCCATCGCCGATCGCATCGCGGTGATGCACGGCGGCCGCATCCTGCAATGGGACACCGCCTACAACCTGTACCATCAGCCCGCCGATCGCCAGGTCGCCGACTTCATCGGCCAGGGCGTGCTGCTCGCCGGCATGGTGGTGGGTGAGACCATGGTGGAGACACCGCTCGGCCCCATCGCCGGCAAGGTGCCGGAAGGCTGTCGCAAGGGCTGTGCGGTGGACGTGCTGATCCGGCCCGACGATTTGATGCTGGACCCCGCCAGCGCGTTGCAGGCCGAGGTGATCGACAAGGCCTTTCGCGGCGCGGTGTTCCTCTACACCCTGCGCCTGCCCAGAGGCGCCACCGTGCTGTGCCAGGCGCCCAGCCATCACGACCATGCCATCGGCGAACGCGTCGGTCTGCGCCCGGATTTTGACCACCTCGCAGTATTCCCCCGCCGCGAGTGAACACTGGCCGCACAGTACCCCGGCACCAAAAAAAATGGCGGACATCTTGCGATGTCCGCCAATACGCCAGGAGGAGAGAGGGCGTTACTTGCTGGAGGTCGTGAATTCCGGGTAGGCCTCCAGGCCGCACTCGGTGAGGTCGACGCCGTTGTATTCCTCTTCCTCGCCGACCCGCAGGCCCATCACGGCCTTGATGATCAGCCAGGTGACGAAGGCGGCACCGAACACCCAGGCGAAGATCACGCCGATGCCGATGAGCTGGGACAGCAGCGAGGATTCCGTGTTGCTCAGCGTCACCGCCAGCAGGCCCCAGATGCCGACCACGCCGTGCACGGAGATGGCGCCGACCGGGTCATCGATCTTCAGCTTGTCCAGGGTGATGATGGAGAACACCACCAGCACGCCGCCGACCGCGCCGACCAGGGTGGCGAGCAGCGGGCTCGGGGCCAGCGGTTCGGCGGTGATGGCCACCAGACCGGCCAGGGCGCCGTTGAGGGCCATGGTGAGGTCGGCCTTGCCGAACAGCAGGCGGGCGGTGATCAGCGCCGCCACCACACCGCCGGCAGCGGCCATGTTGGTGTTGACGAACACCAGCGCCACTGCATTGGCCTCGCCCACATCGGACACCTTCAGCTCGGAGCCGCCGTTGAAGCCGAACCAGCCCAGCCACAGGATGAAGGTACCCAGGGTGGCCAGCGGCAGGTTGGCGCCGGGGATGGCGTTCACCTCACCGTTGGGGCCGTACTTGCCCTTGCGCGCACCGAGCAGCAGCACGCCGGCCAGCGCCGCGGCGGCACCGGTCAGGTGCACCACGCCGGAACCGGCGAAGTCCAGGAAGCCCAGGCCGTCGAGGAAACCGCCGCCCCACTTCCAGAAGCCCTGCACCGGATAGATGAAGCCGGTCATCACCACCGCGAAGGCCAGGAAGGCCCACAGCTTCATGCGCTCGGCTACGGCACCGGACACGATGGACATGGCGGTGGCCGCAAACACTACCTGGAAGAAGAAGTCCGACATGTTGGAGTAGTACGGCGCATCCTCGCCGCCGGCCAGCACCGCCTCCACGGTATTCTCCTCGCCCAGCAGGAAGCTGAGGCTCGGGATCACCGAGTTGACGCCATCGCCGTACATGATGTTGTAGCCGACGATCATGTACATGATGCTGGCCACCGCATACAGCACGATGTTCTTGGTGAGAATCTCGGCGGTGTTCTTGGCGCGCACCAGGCCCGCCTCGAGCATGGCAAAGCCTGCCGCCATCCACATCACCAATGCACCGGATACCAGAAAGTAGAAGGTATCCAGGGCATATTTCATTTCTGTCACAGCTTCCATCGTCGCATCCTCCGTTACAGGGCGTCCGGGCCAGTTTCGCCGGTGCGGATACGCACCGTCTGTTCCAGATCGAATACGAAGATCTTGCCGTCGCCGATCTTGCCGGTGTTGGCGGCCTTGCGCACCGCCTCGATCACCTGATCCACCATGTCGGCCTTCACCGCGGCTTCAACCTTCACCTTGGGCAGAAAATCCACCACGTATTCCGCGCCGCGATACAGCTCGGTGTGGCCCTTCTGCCGCCCGAAACCCTTCACCTCGGTGACGGTGATGCCCTGCACGCCGATCTCCGACAGGGCCTCGCGTACGTCATCGAGCTTGAACGGCTTGATGATTGCAGTTACCAGTTTCATCGTTGTCCTCCTTTAGGGGCCGGGCCGCGTAGCGGCCCGGCGTGACCTGTCATGGATCAGAGATCGAAGGCCTTGTTGACGCTGAACACCAGGCGGGTTTCGCCGTCGCCGCCGGTGAGGTCGAGGTCTTCGTCGTTCTTCAGCAGATAGCCGCCGACGGTGAAGCCGGACACGTCGGTGTCGTAGCCCGCCTGTATGTAGCTGCCATCCGCCTCGTCGCCGTAGACGCCGTACAGCGCGTAGAAGCCGTTGTACTCGGCCTTGATGGTGCTGAAGGTGTAGTCGGCATCGGTGCCGCCGATGTCGCTGCCGTTGTAGGTGCCGATGTTGTGGGTGACAGAGAACGGACCGTAGCCCAGGCTCAGGTTGAGCTCCTCGTAGCTGCCGTCGAAGTCATCGGAGTAGTAGTAGCCGGTGAAGCCGACGCCGTAGCTCAGGTCGCTCACGCTGCCTTCGTATCCGCCGTAGAGGTCGTACTCGATCCCCTGATTCACGTCGGCGGCCCAGGTGCCCAGGTAGAAGCCGCTCTCGTGGCCGAAGTCGACACCGGCGGAGGCGCTGGACTCGGCCTGGTAGATGCCGCGGTAGATGTATTCCGATGAAAAGCCCACATTGGCGCTCAGCTCGGCAGCGGCCTGGCCGCTGGCCAGCAGGCCCAGCGCGACGACGGAACCGAGTACGGACTTGCGGAAGATGGTGCTCATTGTTGCTCTCCTCAGGTTGGAATGAATTGCGGGTTAAACCTGCGCAAGGGGACAAGTGCATCGCCTGTGCCAACTGGAAAAAAGCTGTTATTTCATGGTGTTGTGGCGAGAGGAAAAAGGTGCGGCAAAATCTGCCGCACCAGGATGGACCGCGCCGGATCGCCCGGCGCACCCTTTTGGCGCACGCAGGGCGGGCGTGATGGCGTACACTTGCACCCCATCGCGTGGAGGATTTTCATGGACACCCATTTCATCGACGACCTGGCACAACGCCTTGCTGCCGCGCTGCCGCCCGGACTGCATACACTGCGGCAGGACATCGAACACAACTTCAATGCCGTGCTGCGCGCGCGGCTGGAAAAGCTCGACCTGGTGACGCGTGACGAATTCGACGCCCAGGCGCGGGTGCTGGCGCGCAGCCGCGCCAAACTGGAAGAGCTGGAAAGAAAGATTGCCGAACTGGAGCAGCGCCTGTCGTAGGTGCGGTTCGGCACCGGGGTTCGCCCCGTTACAATTTTCCGCGGGCAGCGACGCCCGTGCGCAACAACGGAAGGGAAGCCATGTCACTCGCCATCGTGCACAGCCGTGCCGCTGTGGGCATCGACGCCCCGCCGGTCGCGGTGGAGATCCATCTCGCCAACGGGCTGCCGGCCCTGTCCATCGTCGGCCTGCCCGAAGCGGCGGTAAAGGAGAGCAAGGACCGCGTGCGCGGCGCCCTGCTCACCTCGCGCTTCGAATTTCCCGCCCGCCGCATCACCATCAATCTGGCGCCGGCCGATCTACCCAAGGAGGGCGGCCGCTTCGACCTGCCCATCGCCGTGGGCCTGCTGGCCGCCTCCGGCCAGCTGCCGCGCGATGCGTTGCCGCGCTACGAATTCCTCGGTGAACTGGCCCTGTCCGGCGAGCTGCGCCCGGTGCGCGGTGTGCTGCCGGCGGCGCTCAAGGCGCGCGACCTGGGCCGCACCCTGGTCGTCCCCGCCGCCAATGCCGACGAGGCGGCCCTGGTCAGCGAGGTCACGGTGCTGCCGGCCAGCCACCTGCTCGAGGTCTGCGCCCATCTGCGCGACCACACCCTGATCACTCCGCATGTCCTGCAACTACCGCCGCACAGCGACCACGACCTGCCGGACATGGCCGACGTGCGCGGCCAGCACCAGGCGCGCCGCGCCCTGGAGGTGGCCGCTGCCGGCGCCCACAGCCTGCTCATGCTCGGCCCGCCCGGCACCGGCAAGACCATGCTGGCCAGCCGCCTGCCCGGCATCCTGCCGCCCTTGAGCGAGGAGGAGGCGCTGGCGGCCGCCGCCATCGCCTCCATCAGTGACCACGGCTTCAATGCCACCCACTGGGGGCGGCGCGCCTTCCGTGCCCCGCACCACACCGCCTCTGGCGTGGCCCTGGTGGGCGGCGGCTGGTAGCGCCAGAATTAATTAAAAATTCACCAAAATTAAATTTAAACACGAATTAATTAAGAATACGTCCCATCATCCCCTCACCGCGTCCTGACTAATCTCACGCAGGGTAAGGGCACAATACAGTCCATGTGCGGTCGGTGCGCCCAGACTTATGGCCCACGCCACGATGGCTGGGTAACACGCTTACGCTCCCCTCGGCTTTCCGCCGCCGCTGCTGCCCTAAACCGGCGATAGGCGATAGTGGACGGCGAGCCGTCACCTCGATAGCTCTGTATCCCAAGAGGGTGAAGAGGTGATAAGCAGCCAGATACGAACAAGCATTCAAAGACCGAGCAGTGGTGAGGTTTTTGCCGCCTGAGAGTTCTGCAGTGGCGCCGGCTTCCCGTGAGATAGGGGTTGAGGTGGCAATGTTGGATCGTTGGCGTTCAGAGGCACTATCCAAGCTGCTGCTATGGCTTGGGCATGGACGATGCCAAAAAAACACTTGGTGTCGCGCGAAGGGCCGGATGTGTGCGGGTGCTGAGGTGGAAGCCTCAAATTAGTCAACGCTTTGACACGGAGCAAAGCCCCCATATAATCGGTCGAACAATTCGGATTTGGCTCGAAAGCACAACATGGAAGCGACCGCCGGCGCCATTCAAAGCCGCCCTCTCTCCCCAGCAACACCTACCCAGGACATGGATGATGTTGCCTTGGCGACATGGCTAGAAATACGCCAGCGCTCCGGGAAGGCTGTGGCTCTATTCCTCGCCGATACGGTCTGCAAGGTCATGGATATGGGCGATAGGGCACGGCTACTCCATGCTGCGGATCCTGACAAAGGTTCTATGAAAGTCCTTCGTCAGTTGGCGAAGCGGGGCTTACTGCACGTTTCCGAACTGTCGTCGTCCCAACAACTGGCTCGGGCAATCACGGCAGATGCCGCCTGGGATCCCGCTCCCATTCCACAGCCCTCTATAACCCAACTGTTAAATACCCGCTCTGTCCACCTTGGGCGCTCAGGACGTGGGGAGAGTCTTCCGCCCGAGGCAATCTGGCAAGTATGGGTAGATGCCGGTGGACGCTGCATGATGGAGGGGTGTGGAGAAGATCTCTCGCGTGTCCCGCTACACAACAAGTTGGCCCGACTTGGTTACCTTGCCCATATTGTTGCGTCAAATCCAAATGGTCCGCGAGGCGATCCTGCCCTTTCGCACGCGCTATCTGCTCAGCCGGAAAATATCATGCTTATGTGCGATGCCCACCACCGGCTGATCGACTGCTTTGCGCCGGACGATTACCCTACGGAGCGGCTGCGCGCCATGCGTGAGCGGCACGCACGGATTACTCGCCAAGCGGGTGAGGCGCTCCGTTATCCGCGAGCATTGGCAATTACGTTGCTCGCCAATATCGGAAATGTGTTCACTGACACAAACACTGCCGACCTGCGCCAGGCCCTCCTAGAGTCAGGGCTTTGCATGCTCCCGGACGTTGCGCACCACGTTCGACGTGTGCAACGGGATGACCGTGGAGGCGCGCTATTCTGGGCTAACTATCTTCATGAGCACGAGTGTGACATCCTCCATCTGGTAAAGGCTGTATCCCAGCAGCAGGCCGAAGCCACTGAGATCGCGGTTTTCCCGCTCCACCATGTCGCAACCCTCGTGCTCGCAGGAAGAATCGTGGGTGAGGCGCGCAAAACCCGTGTCTTCCAGTACCACCGGGAGCGGCACACATGGGTATGGGATCGAACCGTTATGCCACTCCCGCCAGGGACTTTCACTGTGTTCGGATTGACCGACAACCCAGTGGACGAGGTGCTCCTCTCCCTTGAGCTAACAGCCTCGGTCGATGAGCAGGCACTTCCATCAACGCTCGCCGCGCAAGTCGCGTCGAGGGAAATCGCATGGGTGCGTATCTCCATTCCTAATCCGAACTTCGCTTGCATTGCCCACCCTGGCGATCTAGAACAGTTCAAAGCAGTCGCCCGGAAGACTGTCAATCACATCCAGGATGTCATGCGAGCTAAGCGCGTGCACCTTATCGGCATCAGCCCGGCCAGCTCACTCTTTACTTTTGGCCAACTCCTTCAGGCCGGACACCATCCGCCCTATACCATTTATGACCGTGCCGATGGAAAAGCGCCCTTTGCCGACGCCTTCTCCATCACAGGCCATGAAGTTTTACCGCCCACCGGAACGACAGGTGCCCCGATCAAGATCCGCTGAGGATATCTGAATGCCCACTTCCAAATACGCCGAACTGGTCCTCGATGCTGAGCGTCGCCGTCAACGGACGGTAACAGCAATGCTGAAAGGCTCACTGCGCGAGAGTTTCTCGTTTGAGGATTACAGGGCACTTGTGCACACCCATGGGCCATGGGTACGCCCGCTGAAGGAGGCCAACGATCACATCACCGTGCCTATCGAAGAAGTCGAAAAGGCTAAGAAAGCCTACGAGGACGTGGCGAGTTACCTCATGCAAAAACTCGGTTGGCCACGGGAGGCGGTGCGGGTACTGCCCCAGGGTTCGGCGAGCACGCAGACGCTGATTCGAAGCCCGGACAACTCGAAGTTCGACATTGACGCAGTGTGTGCAGTTGACCTTGCACGGATCGGTTACATCGGGCCTATGGAATTCTTTGAGAAAATTGGCGCGTCACTGGAACGTTTTGAGCCAACTGCAAAAAAGCGGTGTTGGAATATTCCGTTCTCCGGCGAACCGTTCTACCTAGAGTTCACGCCCTCGGTCCCCATGGACCAAGTACCTGCTCAGGTGCGGGAAGCGATTACCGCGAGCTTTATTCCTACAAGGGACTACTCAGATACAGCCCTGGCGGTCGTTGATTGCCCCTCTCGGAATTGGAAGCCATCAAACCCGGAAGGCATAGCAAAGTGGGTGAATGACGCTGCTAGCCTCCGGTTGGTTCGTGAGGTATTGGTGGCATCCTTTGCGGATGCCAAGGCGGCGAGCATCGCCCCGGTTCCCGAACAGGATGTAGATATCGCCGACACGTTGCGGGTAGCTATTCGCCTGTTTAAGCGCCATCGGGATATGTGCGTGCGTCGCAACAAGATCGAGAAAGATTATCAACCGATTTCGATCATCATCGTCACGCTGCTTACCTCCTGCTATATGGGTCTTGCACACAATGAGCGGTCATTTGATCATGCACTGCGGGTGCTGATGGAGCTTGCCGAGCTTCTACCCGGGATGGTGGTGGAGAAGAATGGGCGCTATTACGTCGACAATCCGACGGTCGAAGGCGAGAACTTTGCCGAGCGCTGGAATGGTGATGGCGGGGAACGCTACAACGCCTTCATCCTTTGGTGTGAAATGCTGCAAGCAGATCTGCGAGTTATCCTCGCTGCCAATGATCCGCAAGACATCCGCGACACGGTGCGGCGCGTATTTGGTTGCAGTCCCGATCGGTCTGGAGGTGGCGGTGGTGCTGGAGGGGGCGGCGGCAGCAAGGTTTCCGGTAGCGCACCCGTTGTGCCCCCGGTTCCAGCGACCCAGGGGCTCGCTTGAGTAACGGGGCGGATGAGTCTTGATCTGAGCCGCATTCGGGAGGAGTTCCCATACCTGCAGCCGAAGCAAGAGAGCCGCCCTGGCCGCGCGGTGGCGTACCGCCTCGACCTTCCGGTGTTTCCCTGTGGCCGCTCGTTTGCTTGGGCAGAGCTGAGGCTGGGGCACGGGTTCCCAGAGCACGGGCGTGCACGCATCGTGCTCTCTCCAGACGCGGTATTGCGCGTCCCGCATGTGGAATCCACTGGCGCGCTCTGTATAGACGGCGACCCTGGGCCAAGGGGACTTTCCCCCGAAGATCGTCTTCGGCTCTTGCTGTGGAGATACCAGACCCTCTTCTTGGAACCGTGGCTTAAAGGTGACTTAGACGGAGACTTCGATAGTGAGCCCTTGAACTACTGGGAAATCCGGGTTGCGCAAGCGCGCTCGCGTGAAGATCCTGTGACCGAAATCTGGACTGTCGACGACTGCCCGGAAAGGCCAATGGTGCGCGAGGGGCGTCTGCTCCTCCCCGGTCGAATTGTCGTCGCGGCAGGGGAGGAACTGCCGCTGACTAACCGGATAGTTGCGTCTCTCGGCCCTAGGGCTACCCAGCGTATCCGTGTGCGACTGGCGGATATCCCTATTGCCTATCCGCTGACCCCGCAAACTTGGCCACAGGATCAGAGTGAACTCAATAGTTTACTGAAAGGACGCCTGACATCCGAGCAACAGATAACGTTTTGTCACCCCATCCGCAATGTGGCTCGGGGGGAGCATCGGATCGTCCTATTGCGCAATCATGAGTATGGTTTTGCTTTCCTCCTCCCCGGTGGGCCACCCACGGTTGTGGCCAGGGGCAAGACGACAAAAGCATACCCGGCACCAGCAACGCCACATCCTCTTTCAGTCACGCGCATCGATCCATCATGGACAGTGGGGAGGGGTCAGTACCACGTGGTATATCAGCGTCAACGGCTGCGGGTGGTCGTCCTTGGGGTCGGCGCTCTTGGTAGCCCTGTGGTCGAACATCTCGCAAGGGCGGGTATAGGCAGGATTGATCTTGTTGACGCGGACGTTCTTTCTACGGCCAATGTCGGGCGGCACCTCCTGGGCGTCGATGATGTGGGTCATCCTAAAGCCGAGGCCATCGCGCGGCGTCTCATTCTCATGCACCCCGCCACTCGCATCGAATCATTTAAAGTAACCGGGGAAGCGTGGTTGCGTGACCACGCCTTACGCCAGGTCGATCTTGTGATTGACTTGACCGGAGAGCCTGACGTGCGCTGGAGTGTCGAAAAAGCACGCGAGCGCCACCCCTGTCCTCTCCTTATTGGGTGGATGGAGCCCTATGTTGCGGCAGCGCATGCGTGCGTATTGCCCGCAGGCTCCTCTTGGTCAAAAGGAGTTCATGACCCCATGAAGGATCTACAGGCTGTCACGTGGCCGGAAGGGGTGATTAGTCGTGAGCCGGGCTGTAGCAGCCGCTTTCAGAGCTACACCGCTGTGGCAGCGTCGCATGCGGTGGCACTAATCGCCGAGAAGGCGCTGGAACTGGCGGATAATCCTGCCCAGCTGCCTCACATCACAAGCTGGGTACGCGGGCAGAAATATCTCGATCACCATTACCGAAATCTTACGCTTCGAGAGTGGGCCCAAGTGGCAGCTGCCCATGATGGCATGATAATCGAGCGTCCCTTCATATGAACTCCCGCCTATTTTTCCAACCAGACGGAAGCAGTTACGTGCTTTTCGTCGGGAAAGTACTCCAGAAGTTGTATGCACACGCACAGCGTAGGTTCTGGCAAACAGAAGCTGGTGGAGAGATATTCACGCCGGATATTGGCGGCCCCGGGATTGTTATCACGGCAGCAACAGGGCCGAATCCCAGGGATCGCCGGGGCCGCCATTCCTTTATTCCTGATGTCGCCAAAGCCACTGCGGATAGGTTGAGGCAGTACGAAGATGGCCGCCATGCGGTGGGCATTTGGCATACCCATGCGGAGGCTAGTCCGACCCCTTCCAAGCGTGATCAAATAACCACCGAAGACTACTTCAAGGGGTTTGGTACGGATCGTGATTGTTATCTACTGATAATTGTCGGTAATGCGGGCAACCCACCTGTCGTAGACGTGTGGGCAGTTGAAGCTGGTCGCAGCTGGGTACGCTGGGTCGAAGCCCCAGCCTCCTCTTGCATCTAAGGCTAGCAGAACGGCTATTAATTAGGGAACAATCAATTTTGGAGTGAGAAAGAATGACAGTAAAATTCAACCTAACAGGCGGATGGAGGAAGAGGCGGCGTGCGCCGGCCGCAGTATGGAGTCGCATATCGTGTCGTGCTGCCGGAAAAGCGTATGAGCGCAACCAAGGGTGACATGCCGGAACAGAATGCCTAGTTAGAGCTGCTCGTTACCCGAGACTGTAAATCAAATTGTGTAACTGCTTGTGCCTCCGTACCCTAGACAGGAGGATATCATGAGCAGCACGATGAACGAGAAAGACCTGGAACAGCTGAAGGCCCACGTCACCGAGTTGG
>Ga0172382_10001677_pt1 | contig 39072 bp, 45 predicted proteins | sample Leawel138RmetaG_FD_122245 | JGI IMG/M metagenome (GOLD analysis project Ga0172382, IMG submission 122245) | Leachate microbial communities from a municipal landfill in Southern Ontario, Canada - Leachate well 138R metaG | ecosystem: Engineered > Solid waste > Landfill > Unclassified | place... | reverse complement strand
GAAGTTTCCGGGGGAGATATCAGGGTTACTGGAGGATCCTTCATCGACGACGGAACGACTCTTACGGTTCCCGATTACGTCTTCGAGCCTAATTACGGATTAATGCCTCTTTCCGACCTCAAGAATTATATAACCGCCAACAAGCACCTGCCGGGAATCCCGGACATGCGCGACCGTGCCAGATGGGCGCTTCTTTCCCTCCAGGACAGGGATATGAAGCTTCTGGAAAAGACGGAGGAAAACACGCTTTATGTCATTGACCTTGACTCGCAACTTGCAACCCATAACTCGCAGCTTACGAATTTGCAAGCTCAAAGTGAAAAGCTAAAAGTGCAAAGTGAAGATTTAATTATTCAAACCGGCGATGTAGATTCACAAGTCTCAAATCTCAACTCGCAGATTGAAGATCTAAACTCGCAACTCGCAACCTATAGCTCTCAACTGGCAATTCTTGAAGATCAAGTGCAACAAATTGATACAGAACTCATTAATACTCAATTAAACGAGCTTATGGATTTTATGCTGGCGATAAATGCAAGCGAGTTTATAAGACTTGGCGAGACGAACAAAGGAAACCTTCTTCTTGACGGAAAACTGGAAACTGAAGAAACAGAAACCAAAAAGCTTGCCATAAAGATAAAAGAAAAGGAATCCGCCACCATCGGAACATCCGTAATTTGTCCCAAGGACACACATTATGACGAGGATAAGGACAGATGCAAGGATGCGACTGACGAGGATGAAGATGGGATTGATGAAGAAAGCGGAAAATCCGTAAGTACAGGAGTAAGTACGTCCGTAATTACGTCGGCTGTTACTGCGGATAGTAAAATATTTATAACTATTAAAAATGCGGAATTAGCGATTCCAGTTAAAATTGGAAAGATTGAAAATGGCGAGGGATTTGAGATTGAAATAAATGAACCGACAGAAAGTAGGATTGATTTGGATTGGTGGATAGTTGGGACTGAATAATTTCTAATTTTCAATTTCTAATTTCTAAACAATTTGGATAATTTTCAATTTTTAAACAATTTACAATTTCAAAATTTTTCAATTATGAAATATGATTTAGAAGATAGGACGAGAGAGTTTAGTAAAAATATTTTAAGATTTCTTAAAAAATAAGAAGATATGGGTTAAATAAATCTTTAATTCTGCAGTTAGTGAGATCTGCTACAAGCGTAGGCGCAAATTACTGTGAAGCAAATGGAGCGAGTTCTAAAAAAGACTTTAGAAATAAAATTCATATATGAAGAAAGGAAATTCAAAGAGACCAAATACTGGATAGACCTATCAGATGAGATTATTGCAGAAAACAATAAGAATGCCTTAAATAGCCTGCAAAAAGAAGCACATGAACTAACATCGATTTTTAACAAAATATCAAGCAGTTTAAGAAATCGATAAATTGAAGAATTGATGCATTGTTTAGAAATTGAAAATTGAAAATTTAACTCGATTACCGCTTGGGCGGTTTTTTTGTTATAATGAAAACATGCGAATAGGAATAGATGCCCGGTTTTACGGAGTGAAAAACAAAGGGCTGGGCAGGTACACGCAAAAACTGATAGAAAACTTGGAAAGTATTCAGGATAAAGATTCCGGCGACGAATACTTTATTTTTTTGCGCCAAGAAAACCTCGATGAATATCATCCGAAAAACAAGAACTTCCATAAAATTTTGGCCGACTATAGGTGGTATTCTTTTTCGGAACAGATCCATCTGCCCAAACTGCTCAACCAATATAACTTGGATCTGGTCCATTTTCCTCATTTTAATGTTCCGCTTTTTTATAGGCGTCCTTTTATCATAACAATACATGACCTCATACTTCTCCACTTTCCGACGATCAGGAATACGACTCTCAGCCCGATTTATTATTGGATAAAATTTTTAGCTTACAAGTTAGTCATAGGTTCGGCCGTAAGGAGAGCCAAAAAAATAATAACAGTTTCCAGATTTACCAGGGATGATATCGCCGGAAATTATAGAAATACGGAAAAAAAGATAGAAATCACCTATGAAGCCTGCGATGATCTGGAGGTGGAAAGCGAGGAAAAATGCGGCAATGAAAGGCTTAAAAGATATGGTATAATGAAGCCGTATGTGCTTTATGTCGGAAACGCTTATCCACATAAGAATCTGGAAAATCTGGTCTTGTCTTTCAACGAAATTTCGGATAATAATTTGTCCCTGGTCTTAGTCGGAAAATCGGATTATTTTTACAGAAGGATAAAAAAGATAGTTAAAAAAAACAATATCAGAAATGTCATATTCACGGATTTTGTCTCTGATTACGATCTCAATATAATTTACAAAAACTCCAAAGCGTATATCTTTCCTTCGCTGTATGAAGGATTCGGACTTCCGCCCCTTGAGGCGATGAGGAGGGGCGTGCCGGTAGCGTCTTCCGATCATGGGTGTATGAAGGAGGTTTTGGAAGACTCGGCTTTATATTTTGATGCGAAAAATAAAGAAGAAACAAAAAAAGCCATTGAAAAAATAATCAGCAGCGGCGAGCTCAGGAAAAAATTGATCCGGAAAGGATTTTCTCAGGTTGAAAAATACAGCTGGGAAAAAATGGCCGAAAGGGTCTCCGATATTTACAAAAAATCAATTTAAATGGATATCATAAATCCGAAAAAAACAAATAGAAAATCATTCATCAATTCTTTGACGGCCGAAGAAGCTGTTTTTCGTCCGATAAGAAAAAAAAATTATGATTGTCGAGCCTATGTTTTTGGCGCAGAAACCGATATCGATGAATTGGAGCGCCGGCAAAAAAGCAATATCGAGGAGGGGATAACGGCGAATGATTTTCTCTCTCTTGATCAAGATTATGGCCGAGAGGATTTTACGGAAGACGAGATCGAATTTGGGAAAGACGGATATATGCAATTTGAAGAAACATCCGGCGAAGAGCGAAATGGCGGAATCGAAATAAAAGAAAAAGGCAGTTCCTTTTTATTCGCCAAGGCGACATTGGCAGCGGCTATTTTTCTGGTCGCGCTTGCCGGTGCAGGATTTTTTTTCATGGGCAGAAGCTTGGATATAAAAGAGCAGGTCATGGGAATAAGCGATGAAGCGCTGGGCAATGTTGATATGGCCGTAGCTAATATGAAAGAAAGCAATTTTTCCCTTTCTTCGGACAAATTTGGACAAGCTTATGAAAATTTTTCCAATATGGCCGATTCTCTCAATGATTTGGGTTCGGCGGTCATTTCCGTTTCGCGTTTTATTCCGGGAGCCTCTCAGCTTTCCTCCGGATATGAACTGACTCAGGCCGGAAAGCATCTTTCTTCGGCCGGAAAAAAAATAAGCGAAGTGGCTCAGGATTTGGATGATTTGAAAAAAAATTCCATAAATCTGGGAGAAGAGGATATGAACGCGCTTAATATTTTCCGTTCCTTTGAAAGGGATATTTCTGATATTAAAAACGATCTCGACAAGGCTCAGGAAAGCTTGGAAAAAGTGAAGCTCGGAGATATTCCGGATGACAAGAGAGAAGGCGTAAAAGAGCTCAAACTGAAGCTTCCGATTATAATCCAGGGAGTGGATAAGTTTTCTCAGAACAGCCACATAATAGCGGATTTGCTGGGCGCGAACGGTCCGAGGAAATATTTATTTCTGTTCCAGAATAATCAGGAGATGCGGGCTACGGGAGGTTTCATCGGATCTTACGGACTTTTGGATATCGAGGACAGCGGAAGGATAAGGAATTTTTTCATAGACGGAATATTTAATCCGGACGGACAATTGGTTGAAAAGATCGTTCCCCCCAAGCCGATTCAAAAAATAAGCGCCGCTTGGAGCCTTCATGACAGCAATTGGTTTCCCGATTTTCCCCTTTCGGCCCAAAAAGCCATAAGTTTTTATGAAAAGACCGGCGGTCCGACAGTTGACGGAGTCGTCACTCTCACTCCTACGGTGATGCAAGAGCTTCTGAAAATCACCGGTCCGATATATATGGAGGAATACGACACCGAGCTAAATGGCGAAAATTTCATCCAGAATATCCAATATGAAGTAGAGGAAGATTATGACAAGGAGGAAAACCGTCCCAAAAAGATTCTTTCCGATCTGGCGCCGATCGTTCTGGATAAACTGTTTTCTTCAAATGACGCAAAGGTCATAGCCAGGACGGCCGAAGTCTTACAGAAAGCCTTGAGCGAAAAACACATTTTGATATATTCGAGCAATCCGGATCTTCAAAAAATAATATCCGATGTAGGCTGGTCGGGAGAAATTTTGGATACTTCCAGAGATTATCTCAGTATCATAAATTCAAACATAAACGGATACAAGACTGACGGGATTGTGGATGAAACCATAAAATATCAGGCGGAGATCCAAGAAGACGGGACGATAATAGATACAGTCACGATAATCCGCAAGCACAATGGAGGAAACGAAGAATATGATTGGTGGAATAAAGTCAACGCAAATTATATGAGGGTTTATGTTCCGGAGGGTTCCGAGCTTTTGGAAGTCGAAGGGCAGACGCGGGAGTTTAACGATTCCCCTTTAGATTACGACAGCCTTAACTTCACAAGAGATGCGGATGTCGGAAAAGAAGAGAGCGAGATGCAGATAAACGAATTGACAGGCACAAGAACATATTTTGAAAAAGGCAAAACCGTTTTTGCCAACTGGGTTTATGTGAGTCCCCAGGAAGAAGTCGTGGTCAGATATAAATACAAGCTTCCTTTTAAAGCGTCCATGAATTTCGAAAAGCCTTTCAGCTCATTCTCTCTTCTGGCACAGAAGCAATCGGGGAGTTTGGGAAGCGATTTCGAATTAAAGATCGAATATCCTGAAGGGTGGAAAACGGAATGGACGACCGAAAACATGGGAGAAGGATTAGGTGTAAGCACCGATTTGAGCCGGGATAAATTTTTTGGAGCGGTATTTGTCAAAAAACAAGATTAAAAAATTTGCCTTTATTTTTCTAAAGATAGAGCTCGGATAATTTTATTCAAATAATAAAACCATAAGCACCTTTTGTATTGATTTTTTATCCCCCATGTGATAAATTGTTGAGAGTGCTAAGAGTTGCTTAGCGCTTTATTTTTGTTGAGGCCATATGATAAAAAAGATATTGAATAATAAAATAATAAACAGCAGTCCGATCCAAACCGTGGCCGGAGCGGCGCTTGTCGTTTCAGTTGCCGGAATAATGAGCCGCGTCTTGGGACTTTTCAGAGACAGAATTTTGGCTTCCAAATTCGGCGCGGGCGATACGTTAGATATTTATTATGCTGCTTTCAGGATTCCTGATCTTATCTACAATCTTTTGATAGTGGGGGCTTTGAGCGCGGCGTTTATTCCCGTTTTTACCGGACTGATAACTAAGAAAAAAGAAAAAGAGGCTTGGGATTTGTCTTCGGGGCTTTTAACTCTGCAGATAATTACGGTGGTTGCCTTGTCTGCGATTCTTTCTTTTTTCTCCCCGTATCTGATGAAACTAGTCACTCCGGGATTTTCTGATGATAAGACCGCACAGGCGGCGATATTTACGAGGATAATGTTTTTAAGCCCTTTGCTTTTGGGAATGAGCGCAATTTTTGGAGGGATATTGGTTTCTTTCAAGAGATTCTTAGTTTATTCTTTGGCTCCGATAATGTATAACATAGGCATAATCATCGGGGCGGTTTTTCTGGTGGATTTGTGGGGAGAAATCGGATTGGCCTGGGGAGTGGTTTTGGGAGCGTTTCTACATATGCTTTTGCAATTGCAGGCTGTAAAGTTTGCCGGATTCTCTTTTAATTTCGTAAGCCTCAAAAAAATAATCTCCAACACCCATATTTTGAAAGTTATCAAGCTGATGATACCACGCAGCCTGGCTATGGGAGTCACGCAGATAAATTTATTGGTTATAACTATTTTTGCTTCCACCCTGGCTTCCGGATCTCTCTCCGCATTCAATTTTGCCAATAATTTACAAAGCGTCCCCTTGGGTCTTTTCGGAATATCTTTCGCTTTGGCCGCCTTCCCCAAGCTCAGCTCTTTGGCGGCGGAGGGCGATATGGAAAAATTCAATCATATATTCATGCGCAATTTTAAGAGGATCTTGTTCTTTGTCATTCCGGCCAGCGTGATAATATTTTCTTTGAGGGCGGAAATCGTCAGGGCGGTTTTAGGAGCGGGAGAATTCGATTGGGAAGACACCCGGATAACTTTATGGATATTGGGGTTTTTGTCTCTGAGCTTATTCGCCCAAAGCACCATACCCTTGATTTCCAGGGCGTTTTATGCGCTGGAAAACACCAAGACCCCTTTTTACGTGGCGCTTCTGAGCGAAGCGATAAACATATCGGCGGTAATTATCCTGATAAACAAATTCCAAGTTATGGGATTGGCGATAGCTTTTTCTCTGGCTTCAATTGTCAACATGCTTGTGCTTTTCTGGCTTTTGGATAGATATTTCAAAGGCGTAAAAAAGGAAAGCGCTTTCGAATCTATATTGAAAATAACAGTATCTTCTCTTCTGGCGGGATTGTTTATCTATCTAGCCAGGCATTTTATGGCCAATTTCGTAGAATTAAGAACTTTAGGGGAAGTGGTAGCCCAGCTGGTTATAGCAGGGGGGACGGGGCTGGCTGCTTACCTTATTGCCTGCCATTGGCTCAAGGTGGATGAATTTTATGACTTTAGAAAATCCATACTTGTGCGCACCTTAGGAAAGCCGGGGGATATGACCGAAGAAAGCAACTAGCTTTTTATCGGTTTCGCGTTTTTTTGAAAAATTTACCTGAGCTCGAATAATTTTTTTTGGCAGTCTTGTTATTTTAAATTTTACAATATAAAATTACTTATCAGTATAAAACATACGAATCATCCATTATTAATAGATAAAATACGCATTTTTTCACGAATTTTACTTTATGGACAGCATACGCAATTTTTGCATCATCGCGCATATCGACCACGGAAAATCCACTCTGGCGGACAGGATTTTGGAATTGACAGGAACAGTTGAGAAAAGAAAAATGAAGGAACAGTTGCTTGATCAGATGGATCTGGAACGAGAGCGAGGCATTACCATAAAGCTTCAGCCGGTGAAGATACGTTGTAGCGTTAAAAATGTTGAAGGTGTTGAAAATGACCAAGGAAAATCAACAAGCAAAGCGATTCAACAAGCGGAGCGGTTCAACAAGCAGAGCGATTCAACAACTCAAGAATATGAGTTGAACCTGATTGACACTCCGGGACATGTCGATTTTGGATATGAGGTTTCCAGGTCTCTGGCGGCAGTTGAAGGAGCCGTCCTTTTGGTGGACGCTACCAAGGGTGTACAGGCGCAGACCCTCTCCAATCTCTATCTGGCCATCGAGCAGGGTCTGGAAATCATTCCCGTCATAAATAAGATCGACCTTCCAAATGCTGATACGGAAAAAGTGAAGAAAGAAATAATTCATATATTAGGATGCCGGGAGGAAGAAATCCTTCTAGCTTCCGGAAAAACTGGAGAGGGAGTGGAAAAAATATTAAGAGCGGTTGTGGAAAAAATTCCGGCTCCCGAAGGAAAAACAGAAAAACCTCTGAGAGCGCTGATTTTTGATTCCAAATACGATGTTTACAAGGGGGTTTTGGCATATGTCCGCATCGTGGATGGAGAGGTAAAAAGGGAAGACGAGCTTTTTATGATGGCGACCGGCAAAAAAAGCACAGCTATAGAAGTGGGCATTTTCAAGCCCGAACTTTCAACCCAAGAAAGCCTCGGGGCCGGGGATATCGGATATATCGCCACGGGTTTTAAAAGCGTAGAGCATTGTCGGGTAGGCGATACTGTGACTTTGTCACAGTCGCGGATTAACGCAGAGCATCACACGCGGGAAGACGCAGATAAAACCAAAGCGGATCCGTTGCCAGGATATAAAGAGGTGCGTCCGATGGTTTATGCCAGTTTTTATCCTCTGGAGGGAGATGATTATAATTTTATGAGGGATGCTTTAGGAAAACTTAAGCTTAACGATGCCGCTTTTGTTTTTGAGCCGGAGAGCAATCCTGCGCTTGGAAGGGGATTTAGGTGCGGGTTTTTGGGCATGCTTCATTTGGAAATAATCCAAGCTAGGCTGGAAAGGGAATTTGAGCTTTCCCCCACGATCACCACTCCGAGCGTCGTTTATAAAGTAAAGACGGGTGGCAGGAAAGATGCGATTGATGTTTATTCCCCTATCGATATGCCGGATCCTTCAACGATAGAGGAAATTATGGAGCCTTACGTAAGATTAGACATCGTCACCCCTTCCAAATATATGGGAAGCGTGATGGAACTGGCGAATAGCACGCGAAGCGAATATAAAACCACCGAATATATAGATGCAGAGAGGGTTTTGTTAAGTTATGAAACTCCTCTTACGGATGTTATCGTCAATTTTCATGATGAGCTCAAGAGCGCTTCTTCGGGGTTTGCCTCTATGAATTATGAACTATCCGGTTACCGCTCTTCCGATCTGGTAAAAATGGATATTTTGGTGGCCGGCGAAAAAGTGGACGCGTTTTCAAGGATTGTTCCTAAGGAACTTGCCTTTAAGGAAGGAAAAGCGGCTGTCAAAAAACTCAAAGATTCCATTCCCCGGCAAAATTTTGCCATTGCGATCCAAGCCGCGCTCGGCGGTAAAGTCATCGCCAGGGAAACTATCAGCGCTTTTCGCAAGGATGTCATCGCCGGACTTTATGGAGGGGATGTGACAAGAAAAAGAAAGCTTCTGGAAAAACAAAAAAAGGGAAAGAAAAAGATGAAAAATATCGGAAAAGTTTCCATTCCGCCGGAGGCTTTTTTGGCAGTTTTGAAAAAATAGGCGATCTTTACGAATTACGAATTTTATGAAACTACGAAAAATGAAAAATTTTATTTATTAAAAACAATCATAGCTTGCATATTTGTATTTTCGTACAATTCGTAGAGACCATCATTTCTTTTTGATTATAAGCTTGGGATCGATGCAGTTCAAATCGCATTGGGCGTTATCGATTCCTTGATGAAGAAGCTCATTTTGACACTCTTTGACTTTTTCTTGGCAGTCTGCTTTTCTCTCTTGGAAATAATTCTTATTGATTTCATATCCGAAATAATCCAGGACAAAACCGGCTACAACGACAAAACCGACTATCCAGATTATGCTTTTTATCAGTCCAAACATTTATTTTTTGTAAATTAAGTTAAATATACTGTTATTTTAACACATTATTTACATATTTTGCCATTTTTGTTAGCTTGTTACTGTGATGCGAATGAAAATTTATGCTAATACGCGAATATGCGAATTAAACTCTATGCCTATAAAAAGAAAAAAAGTTATAGTTGGTATGTCTGGAGGATTGGACTCTACTATGACAGCAGCGCTTCTTAAGAAAGAAGGATATGAAGTTGAAGGTATTTTTCTGGAGTTTTGGAAGAATAAAAATAGCGAAGAAGGGTATGAATCTGCCAGAAAAATGGCGGAGATTTTAGGTATCCAACTTCATAAAGTAAATGCAGAAGAGGATTTTAAAAAAAAAATTATTGATGAATTTATTAGAGAATATGAGAGTGGGCGCACTCCGAATCCTTGCGTAATATGTAATCCCAGGATGAAGTTCAAAGTCCTTATGGATGAGATGCGAAAAATAAATGCTGATTTTATGGCAACGGGGCACTATGCTCGCCTTCGGCGGGAAACTCCAAATACTAAGTACCAAATTTTAAATAAAGCCAAATATTCAAAATCCAAAAGCACTATTCATTTAATGAAGGCAGAAGATAAAACTAAAGATCAGAGCTATTTCTTGTATGGGCTGAATCAGAAACAGCTTGAGAAAATTATTTTTCCCTTGGGTGATTATTTGAAAAGCCGAGTTCGAGAGATTGCAAGGGAAATGAATTTGCCCGTGGCCGATAGAGAAGAATCGCAAGATGTGTGTTTTGTTTCTCAGGATAATTTTGGGAACTTTCTTAAAAAGTATATAAAAAATATACCGGGAAAAATTTGTGATATGTCCGGAAAAGAACTGGGGAAGCATGAGGGACTTCACTTTTATACTATCGGACAGAGAAAAGGAATAAATTTAGGTGGAGAAGGGCCTTATTATGTGATTAAAAAAAATATTTCCAAAAATATGCTGATAGTTTCCAATAAAGAAGATCTTTTAGTTGATGAATTTAAAGTAAATGAAGTTAACTGGATCTCAACCGATATTGAATTTTCTCTAAAAGCTGAGATAAAAGTGCGCTACCACAGCAATCCGGTGTGTGGTACAATAATGGAAGTGAAAAGTTCAAAGTTTAAAGTTAAAAGTGCGGGCAAGAATTATAGGATAAAGCTAGATGAACCGCAGGAGGCGATAACTCCGGGTCAGTCGGCGGTTTTTTACAGGGGCGATGAAGTCTTGGGCGGAGGGATAATAACAGGCTGAAATTTTTTAATAAGTTTAAATTTAAAAAGTATGGACAATGAAAAGCTAAGTAGAGAATTGATAGGAATAAAAGAGTATTATAAAAAACTGGAGAGAGAGAAGTATAATCTGCTTAACGATAAATCCAATTTAAGCAGAGAGAGCGATGGGATAGGTGCCAATATCGTCGATGTTGAAAGAAAGATTAAAAGGACCGAAGACGAAAAGAGAGTGCTCGAGGATAGTATCAAGGCCAACGAAAAAAGACGGGAAGAATTGAGAGAGGAGATGAAAAAATTTAATGGTGATCTTGATAGATCCAGAGCCAATATTGATCAGCTGGATAAAGAGATAAAAAAGAAAGACGCTGAAATGCAAAGGATAGCAAACGAGATAAAAAAAATCGAAAGGGAAATCAGGGATATAAAAAGGTGATTAAGATTAAAAATTAATGAAAGCAAGCGAGCTCAGGCAAAAATATCTGGATTTTTTCAAGTCGAAAGGGCACACCATAATCCCTTCGGATTCTTTAATTCCTCAAAATGATCCGACGACTCTTTTTACAACTGCCGGAATGCATCCGCTTGTGCCATATTTAATGGGTGAGGATCATACGGGAGGAAAAAGAGTTGCCAATGTTCAAAAATGTATTCGAACAACAGATATTGATGAAGTAGGAGATACTACCCATCATACGTTTTTTGAGATGCTTGGTAATTGGAGTTTTGGTGACTATTTTAAAAAAGAGGCAATTGAAATGAGCTGGGAATTTCTGACTTCACCGGAGTGGCTAGGACTGGATAAAGATAGATTGGCTGTAAGTGTTTTTGAGGGAGACGCTGACACTGAGTCATCCGCGGATGACGGGGCAGGCGCACCATTTGATGAAGAGGCTTATGAAATTTGGAGAAAGCTAGGTATTCCAGAAAAGAGAATAGCTAAATTACCAAGAAAGCAGAATTGGTGGGGACCGGCCGGAGAAACCGGACCATGCGGACCGGATACGGAAATGTTTTATTGGGTCGGTGATCCTGACAAAGTGCCGGAGAGTTTCAATGATGATAATGATCAATGGGTGGAAATCTGGAATGATGTTTTTATGGAATATGAAAAGACCAAGGATGGTAAATTTATTCCACTTAAGCAAAAGAATGTTGATACGGGAATGGGGCTTGAGAGAATGCTCACTGCAATGAACGGATTGGATGATAATTATAAGACAGAACTTTTCTGGCCGATTATCGAAAAAATCGAAGGGCTTTCCGGAAAAAAATACGGCGGATCGGAGGAAATTACGAAAGCCATGAGAATAGTTGCCGATCATATCAAGGCGGCCGTGATGATAATGGGAGACGACAAAGGTATCACGCCATCCAACACCGATCAAGGGTACATCGTCCGTCGTTTGGCCAGACGCGCTATCAGATATGGAAAACAGTTAGGGGTGGAAAATAATTTTACCAAAGATCTGGCACAAGAAATTTTTGGAATCTATGGAGATGTTTATTCAGAATTGGATAGGAACGGGGGAAGAGTTTTAGAGGAACTGGAGAAAGAAGAAAGTAAATTCAAAGATACTTTGGAAAAAGGGCTTCGCCAATTTGAGAAATTAAAAAAAGATAATATTGACGGCAAAGAGGCTTTCAATCTATATCAGACATACGGTTTCCCGTTGGAAATGACTGTTGAGCTTGCGAAAGAATCAGGGGTCAAGGTTGATGAAGAGGAATTCAAGAAAGAATTGGAAAAACATCAGGAGCTTTCCCGCACAGCCAGCGCCGGAAAATTTAAGGGCGGGTTGGCGGATAGCGGGGAGGAAACAAAGAAATTGCATACAGCGGCTCACTTGATGCTGGCAGCTCTTCGCAAAATCCTCGGAGACCATGTCCATCAGAAAGGATCCAATATTACTGCCGAGCGCCTTCGCTTCGATTTTTCCCATCCGGAAAAAATGACCGACGAACAGAAGGAAAAAGTGGAAAAACTAGTAAATGAGATCATCAATAGCAAATTACCGGTGATCTGCGAAGAGATGAACGTGGATGAAGCCAGAGAAATGGGAGCGGAGGGAGTTTTTGACAGCAAATACGGAGACAAGGTCAAGGTTTATCTTATGGGAGAGTTCAGCAAGGAGATCTGCGGAGGACCGCACGTGAAAAATACCGGGGAACTTGGCAGATTTAAGATAATAAAAGAAGAGTCTTCCGGCGCCGGCGTGCGGAGGATCAAAGCGGTTTTGGACAATTAAAAGTGCAAAGTTAAAAGTTTAAAGCTAAAAGTAAAAAGGTACCCTTAAAGGTATCTTTTATCCTTTAAAAAAGAGGAACTAGGCGTGGGCTGGCGAATATTTAGGGAGTGAGGCTTGAAAGGCTGTCTATATATCTCAAGTTTAAATTAACTTCAATTTTAATATATATCAAAATATATGTTTCTAGAGATAAATTTGTTGTAGTTGTAGGGACAGGTTTAAAACCTATCCCTACAAAAATATGCACACAAAAAATAATCTCTCCTAAAAGCTAAAACCTATAAGCTGAAAGCTGTAAAAACTATTGACAAACGGATAATCATTATATAATATTAGAACTGCGCTAAATTTTTTAGCAGCATTTTAATTTAATAACAAAAAACTTGGCGAACTTCGCCAAAGGTTTTGAATTTAATCCGGAAATGCCAACAATAAATCAGCTCAAAAGAAAATCGAGAAAATCAGTCAAGAAAAAAACAAAGTCTCCGGCGATGTCTTTTGTTTTTAACACGATAAAAAACAGGCCGACTGAATCGCAGGGTCCTTTTAAAAGAGGAGTCTGCCTGAGCGTAAAAACCACTACTCCTAAGAAACCCAATTCAGCTCTCAGGAAGATTGCCAGAGTTCGTCTTACGAATGGAATGGAAGTGACGGCATATATCCCGGGAATCGGACACAACCTGCAAGAGCACTCAATCGTGATGATCAGAGGCGGAAGAGTGAAGGACTTACCTGGAGTCAGATATCATGTGGTAAGGGGAATTCTGGATACGGCCGGGGTGGACGGAAGGAAAAGAGGAAGGAGCAAGTATGGAGCCAAGAGACCTAAGGGAGAATAAGACTGTCTTTACGAATTACTAATTTATTACGAATATACGAATGAAATAGTGATTCGAAAGAAATTAATTAAAAATTAGTATATTAGTATAAATTAGTAATTAGTAAAGAAACACATGCCAAGAAGAAAGAGAAAATATCCCAGTCATTGGAAAGCCGATCCAAAATACGGAAATATTTTATTAGGAAGGTTTATAGGTTCTATCATGCTTGACGGAAAAAGAAGCGTAGCCGAAGAGATAGTATATAAATCCTTCGATATTATCCATGAAAAAACCCAAAAGGGCGGACTGAACGTTTTTGAACAGGCGGTTAAAAACGTATCGCCTCTCTTGATAGTTCGATCAAAAAGAGTCGGAGGAACTAATTATCAGGTTCCGGTTCAGGTTTCCGGAACCAAAAGGCAGGCGTTGGCAATGGCATGGATAAAAGAGGCTTGCAGGAAAAGAAAAGGCAAAAGCATGGCGGAGAAACTGGCAGATGAACTTTTGGAAGCTTCCGAAAAAACCGGGTCAGCCATAAAGAAGAAAGAAGATGTGCACAAGATGGCTGAATCCAACAAGGCTTTTGCTCACTTCGCGTAGTAATCCGCTAAAATACAAATCTTATACGAATCTACAAATTTATAATTGCCATCAAATCTATGGGCACGAAGGCTCTAGCCATTTGTATATTGTAGCTAATTTGTAAATTTATAGGTATTAAGTAAAAAACATGGCCACCGACATAAAAAAATTAAGAAATATCGGAATTATAGCTCATATAGACGGAGGAAAAACTACTACCACCGAGCGTATTTTATTTTACACCGGAATTACTCACAAGATCGGAGAAGTTCATGAGGGAGAGGCCACTATGGATTGGATGGAGCAAGAGAGAGAAAGAGGAATCACTATTACCAGCGCGGCTACGACTTGTTTTTGGAAGGATCATCAGGTAAACATCATAGATACTCCCGGACACGTGGACTTCACGGTGGAAGTAGAGAGATCTCTTCGCGTTTTGGACGGCGCGGTGGTTATTTTTGACGGAAAAGAGGGAGTGGAGCCCCAGTCAGAGACTGTCTGGAGACAAGCCGATCGATATCATGTTCCTAGGTTTTGCTTCATTAACAAGATTGACAAAGAAGGAGCAGATTTTGAAAATGCTTTGAAATCCATCCACAACAGACTTACTCCCAATGCCTTGGCCATACAAATGCCTATTGGGGAAAGGGACCAGTTCAAAGGGGTCATCGATCTGGTAAAGATGAGATCCTATACTTTTGAAGGAGATATGGGAGAAAAAGTAATCGAGGGAGAAATCCCTGCAGAACTTTTGGAAGAAGCCAAAAGCAAAAGGGAAAAAATGGTTGAGAAGATAGCCGAAACGGATGATGCGCTGGTAGAAAAATATCTTGAGGGTCAGGAAATATCCGAAGAAGAGATCAAATCGGGTCTGCGAAAGGCGGTCATAGAAGTGAAGATCGTTCCGGTCATTATGGGAACAGCCTTGAGAAATAAAGGCGTGCAGCTTCTCTTGGATGCCGTGGTGGATTACCTGCCCTCTCCTTTGGATCTGCCTCCGGTAAAAGGAGAAAATGTCAAAACCGGAGAGGAAGTGGAAATCAATCCTTCGGCGGAAGAGCCTTTTGCAGCGTTGGCCTTTAAAATAGCAGCCGATCCTTTTGTGGGACAGCTTACTTTTTTCAGAATTTATTCAGGATCGGTAAAAGCTGGATCATATATTTTAAATTCGACCAAAGGAGAAAAAGAGAGAATCGGCAGGATTTTAAGAATGCATTCAAATCATCGCGAGGAAATAGAGGAACTTGGAGTGGGAGAGATCGGCGCGCTGGTCGGCCTTAAAAATACTACCACCGGGGACACTCTTTGCGACCAGGATAGGCCGGTGATACTGGAAAAAATGACATTTCCGGAGCCGGTTATCGATATTGCCATTGAGCCGAAAACAAAAGCTGATCAAGAAAAAATGGGCTTGGCTCTCAAAAAGCTGGCGGAAGAAGATCCGACTTTTAGGGTGAGAAGCGATGAAGAAACCGGACAGACCATCATTTCGGGAATGGGGGAATTGCATTTAGATGTTTTGGTGGACAGGATGAAAAGGGAATTCAAGGTAGAAGCTAACGTAGGCAAGCCCCAGGTAGCTTATAGAGAGACTATCAGATCTTCCAAGGAAGCGGAAGGAAAATATATCAAGCAATCGGGAGGACGAGGACAATACGGACATTGTTGGGTCAGGATTGAACCTCTGGTCAAAGAAGCCGTTAAGGAAGAAGAAGGAAAGGAAAAAGAGGAAGAAAAAATATTCGAATTCGCAAATGAAATAAAAGGAGGAGCGATTCCTCAAGAATTTATCCCTCACATCGAAAAAGGAATAAAAGAAGCGATGGGCAACGGAATTTTAGCCGGATTTCCGATGGTTGACGTCAAGGCTACTCTTTATGACGGAAGTTATCATGATGTGGACTCGTCTGAGGCGGCTTTTAAGATTGCCGGTTCCATGGCTTTCAAGGCGGCGGCCAGGGAGGCTAACCCGGTTCTTCTCGAGCCGATAATGAAAGTGGTGGTAACTGTTCCGGAACAATACATGGGAGATGTGGTTGGAGACATAAACTCAAAGAGAGGAATCATAAAAGAAATAAATGACAGAGGAGAGGGTACCGCTATGGTCAAGGAGATAGAAGCGGAAATTCCCTTAGCTTCCATGTTCGGTTACGCCACTCAACTCAGAAGCATGACCCAGGGAAGAGCAAGCTACTATATGGAATTTGAAAAATATTCCGAAGTGCCTAATAATATAGCCCAAGAAATAATATCAGGAGATAAAAAATAATTTTTTCAGGCCAAGCCGGCTAAAAAAATTTCATAATTCTGAAATTCAGCCCTTGACAGTTGACAAAAAAAGATAGGATGCTACTATGGCCTAGTAGCACTTGTCAGTGCTATTGTTTGCAATTTTATTTTACAATAATTAGTAAAAAACATAATAAAAATTTGCGAAAGTGGATTTTCTTTCGCGCGAAAATTTTATGGCAGAAAAATTTCAAAGAACTAAGCCACATGTAAATGTGGGAACGATCGGCCATGTCGATCATGGCAAGACAACCCTTACGGCTGCGATACTCAAAGTGTTGAGCTTTAAAGGTTGGGCGTCGGCCAAAGCGGTTTCTGATATCGATAATGCTCCTGAGGAAAAGGAGAGAGGTGTTACCATTGCAACCGCTCACTGCGAATATGAATCGGAAAAAAGACATTATGCCCATGTGGATTGCCCGGGGCATGCCGATTATATTAAAAACATGATTACCGGAGCGGCTCAGATGGACGGAGCGATCCTAGTTGTCAGTGCGACTGACGGACCCATGCCTCAGACAAGAGAGCATATCCTTTTGGCCAAGCAAGTGGGAGTTCCAAATATAGTAGTCTTTATAAATAAGGTTGATATGGTGGATGATCCGGAACTGATTGATCTGGTTGAGGAAGAAGTGAAAGAGCTTCTTTCCAAATATGAATTCGACGGAGAAAACGCTTCTATAATAAGAGGTTCCGCTCTTAAGGCGCTTGAATCATCCAGCGCTGACGATGAAGCAGCTAAACCGATTTTTGATTTGATAAAGGCTTTGGATGAAAAAATTCCCGAACCTAAAAGAGACACTGAGAAACCTCTACTTATGCCTATTGAAGATATCTTTTCGATTGAAGGAAGAGGAACTGTGGCTACGGGAAGAATTGAAAGGGGCGTTATAAACTTAAACGATGAAATAGAAATAGTCGGACTTAGAGACACGCAAAAAACGACTGTTACCGGAATTGAAATGTTTAACAAACAACTGGACAAAGGAGAAGCTGGAGATAATGCCGGAGTTCTTCTTCGCGGAACTAAAAAAGAGGACATAGAGAGAGGGCAGGTCATTGCAGCTCCCGGATCGATTACCCCGCATACTGAATTTGAGGGAGAAGTTTACGTTCTCACCAAAGAAGAAGGCGGAAGGCATACTCCTTTTTTCAAGGGATATAAGCCCCAATTCTACATCCGAACCACTGATGTTACCGGAGAAGTCGAGCTTCCCGAGGGGACAGAGATGGTTATGCCGGGGGACACTGTTAATTTAAAAATAAAACTTTCTTCCCATGTCGCCATGGAGGATGGAATGAGATTTGCCATTCGCGAGGGAGGAAGAACTGTAGGCGCCGGTATCGTTACTAAAATCATCAAATAAATTTGAGCGAATATAATCCTGCTCTTTTTGAAGGGCAGGACGATTATCCCCTCAAAATCGGGATAAAGTAATTTATTGCCAGATCTTGTTACAAAAATGGTTAAAAAAGAAGAAGGACAATCAAGGATCAGAATAAAAATCAAGGCTTACGACAATAAAGTCATTGATCAATCTGCCAAGAAAATAATCGACACAGCGATGCGTTCGGGAGCCGAAGTTTCCGGTCCGATTCCGTTGCCTACGGAAATCCATAAGACAACCGTTAATAAATCAACTTTTGTGCACAAAAACGCTCGCGAGCAATTTGAAATGAGAGTGCATAAGCGGTTGATAGATATTTTAAATCCGAAACCAAAGACTATAGACGATTTGACCAGCCTTGATCTGCCGGCGGGTGTTGACATCGAAGTTAAGATGTAGTAGATTTAATAAGAAAATACAACTAGTTAAAGTCCCCATCTCTTGAAAAGAGATGCGAGATACTAAGCTAGCCAGGTGGTACCAAAACTATTTTAGTTTTTTACTGGCTCTTATCGACCAGTTTTTTTATTTGAATCAGTTTTAGAGATTATCCCGCAACCGATTATAAGAAATTATCTGAAAATCCAGATCCTCATTTGTAGAATCGCCTGCGGCTTAATCAGAGTAAATATTTAGATTTTAGATGAAATAGGTGCGGGATGCTCATTTTGTAGCTGCTCGCTCCACTCGTAGACAAAATGAGAAAATTTATACTGGGAAAAAAGATAGGAATGACGACTGTTTATGACAAGGACAAGGGAGCTTTGAATGTTACCTTGATTGAATGCGTTCCTAATAAGGTGTCCCTTATCAGAAGTGAGGATAAGGATGGATATTTCGCCATTCAATTGAGCATGGAAAAATCCAAGAAGGATGAATTCAAAAAAGAGTTCAGAGTTTCCAAAGAAGAAGTTGGCTCTTTTAAGGAAGGGGGAGAAATCACATTGGATAAATTCGAGTTGGAGGAGAGAGTGCGCGTTTCCGGGGTGGCAAAATCCAAGGGATTCCAGGGCGTTATGAAAAGGCATGGATTTCACGGATCTCCATCTAGCCATGGGCACAGACATGATCATAGGGCGCCTGGCTCTATAGGTCCGGGATATCCGCAACATGTTTTGAAGGGCAGGAAAATGGCGGGAAGAATGGGAGGAAAAAGAGCGACTACTAAAAATTTAAAGATTGCCCTTATCGACAGAGAAAATAATATTGTAGGTGTTAGAGGTCCTGTTCCGGGAGTAAATGGGAGAATAGTTGAAATATTTTGTAAATAGTTATGAAAATAGCAGTTTATAATTTGGAAGGAAAAAAACTGAAAGATATGGAATTATCTGAAGATGTTTTTGGTGTTGAAAAAAATGAATTTCTTTTGCACCAGGTTTATGTAGCTAAAAAAGCCAACCGGAGAAAGCCGATTGCGCATACCAAAAACAGAGGAGAGGTGGCAGGCTCAGGAATAAAGCCCTGGAGACAGAAAGGGACCGGCAGAGCGAGAGTGGGATCAGTAAGAACTCCGGTTTGGAAAGGCGGAGGAATAGTTTTCGGACCGACCAAAGAAAGAAATTTCAGCAAGAAAGTCAACAATAGGGCCAATCGAAAAGCCATAAAGATGGCTCTCAGTGAGAAAGCGAAAAAAGGCAATATGATCGTGGTCGACAGTTTCAAGCTAAAGGAGAAAAAGACCAAAGAATTTGCCAAAGGAATGGATAATCTGAAATTGAAAGGAAAAATTTTACTGAGTCTGGGAGAAAAGGAAAAGGATGCGTATCTGTATTCAAGAAACATAAAAAACATGAAATGCATCCCCGCAAAGATTATAAATGTGATGGATTTGCTCGATTATTCAAAATTACTGATCAGCGAGGACTCGATCAAATACCTGGAAAAAAAGTATAATAGATAAATCGTATGAGTTTATTCGGAAAAAAAGGAGACAATAAAAAGGAAGAAAAAGAAGTTTCTGATAAAAAAGCGGAAGGAAGCGAAGTTAAGATTGAGAAAGGAGAGGATAAAGAGATTTCTGCCCCAAAAAAATCCAAAAAGATTTTGAATAAAGAATTGGATGGAAGTTTGGCATATGAAACTGTGGTAAAGCCATGGATAACGGAGAAGACCCACAGTTTAATGTCAGATGGAAAATATGTTTTCAAGATAAGGAAAGGGATAGATAAAATCCGGATTAAAGAGGCGATCGAAAGCCTGTACGGAGTGGAGATTGAAAAAATCAACATGGTTAACATCCCTCAAAAAAGAAGAAGATTCGGAAGAATTGAGGGAAAGAAGTCAGGTGTTAAAAAAGCGATCATCACATTGAGAGAAGGAGAAAGCATAGAATTTTTCGAGTAGATCATACGGATAAGGATATGAATCGAATCCGAATGATATTCCGATGCAATAAATATGATTCGTATCACATAACTCGCATATAATTAGAATCAAAATTAGCATATGTCAAGAAGTTTAAAGAAAGGTCCTTATGTAGACGAAAGATTGATGAAAAAAATCAAGGACAAACAACCTGGTGACAAGAAGCCGATCAGGACATGGTCGAGAGCTTGCACTATTGTGCCGGAGATGGTGGGTTTTGTATTAGAAGTGCATAATGGAAGAAAATTTGTCGAAGTCAGTGTCATTGAAGAAATGGTCGGCCATAAATTGGGAGAATTTGCCCACACCAGAACATTCTTGAGACACGGAGGAAAGATCCAGAAGGAATTAGAATTAGCGGCCAAACAGAAAGAAATCGATTCCGCCAAAGCTGCCAAGACAGAATAATCCCTAAGAAATTTCATATAAATTAGCAGTTCGCCCGCTTGCGATCCATTCGCATAAGCGTCGCGGGCAGATGAGAATAACATGAAAGTCAAAGTTAAGGCAAAATTGAATAATTTGAGAATATCCCCGAGAAAGGTAAGGATTTCAGCCGATATGGTAAGAAATTGCAACGCAGGCGAGGCAATCTTTAGATTGAAAAATACGATTAAAAAATCCAACGAGCCTCTGAAAAAATTAATCGAGAGCGCAATCGCCAATGCAAAAGACAGATATGATCTGAAAACGGATGAATTGAAAATAGCAGATATCCAAGTGGGAGAAGGAATGACCCTGAAGCGCTGGACCCCTAGAGCCTATGGAAGGGCGACCGAGATTTTGAAAAGAAGTTCTCATATTTATCTGACTCTCGAGGCGGAAACGGCCGAAGAGAAAAAAAAGAAGAGCAAGAAGAAAGAGGTGAAAATTGCGGATGATAAAACAGAGGGAAAAATCGAAACGGTGGAGAAAGTGGATGTCAAAAAAGACAAGATAACCGGGGATATTAAAAAAGGACATTTTGAAGTAGAAGGCAAGAGGAAAGAAAGCAGGGAAAAAGGCTGGACAAAGAAGATATTTAAGAGAAAGTCGATGTAAATAGCTACTGCGAAGTACGAACTTATACGGATTTACGAACAAGCGCTGGAAGAATTTAAATAATTTATTTTTAATACAAGAATATAATTTGAATAAGAATTACATTTGTACATAATTTTGCGGTTCTATATGAGTCGTAATTCGCCCGCCTGCAATGCATTCGCATAAGCGCCGCGGGCAGGCATAGAATAGTATGGCGATCAAAGTTTATAAAAAGAATAATGCGGGACGGAGAAATATGTCCGTAGTCAAGCCCGAAGGGCTTTCGAAAAATAAGCCGGAGAAATCTCTGCTAGTTGGACGCGGTAAAAAATCCGGACGTTCTGGAGGAAAGATTTCCGTTCGTCACAAAGGAGGCGGTCATAAGAAAAAATACAGGTTGGTGGATTTCAAGCAGGATAAATTTGGAATTCCCGGAAAAGTCAAATCTATCGAAAAAGATCCTTTCCGTTCAGCGTTGATAGCCCTGGTTGTTTATGCCGACGGAGAGAAAAGATATGTTCTAGCTACAGAAGGATTAAAGGAAGGAAAAGAAATAATATCAGATAAAAAGACGCCCTTTAAGAAAGGAAATAGGATGCAGATAAAAAATATTCCTGTCGGCACCATAATTTCCAATGTGGAAATGGCAATGGATGCGGGCGGCCAGCTGGCCAGGAGTGCCGGTTCGAGCGTTGTGCTTATGGGTAGTGAAGGGAGAATGGCTCAACTTAAGCTTTCTTCGGGAGAGATAAGGCTGGTAAGCAATGAATGTTATGCGACTATAGGACAAGTAAGCAATTTCGAACACGGATCTGTCAGAGTGGGAAAAGCCGGAAGAAAAAGGTGGATGGGAATAAGGCCAGCAGTCAGAGGAACAGCTATGAATCCCGTTGACCATCCGCATGGAGGAGGAGAAGGAGTTCAAGGAATCGGACTGAAATATCCCAAAACTCCGTGGGGAAAGATCGCACTGGGAAAAAAGACCAGAAAGAAGAAAAAGCATAGTAATAAATTTATAGTGAAGAGAAAGAAGAAATAACTGTTGAAATTGTGATAATTGTTGAAGATGTTACAGTAAAATAAATTAGGACAAGCAAAGCGATATAACAATTTGGACAACTAGAACAATTAATATGGGACAAAAAGTCAATCCAAAAGGATTCAGAATCGGAATAACAACCACCTGGCGCTCCAGATGGTTCGGGGGTAAAGATTATAGAAATAATCTCAAGGAAGATGTAAGCATACGCAAGGGGGTTATGGAAAAATGGAAGCAGGCTTCTATAGCCGATGTTGAAATTGAAAGGTTCAATAACGAAATACAGATTATTATTTTGACTTCTCGTCCCGGAGTGCTTATCGGAAGAGGAGGAACAGGTGTTGAGGATATCCAGAATTTTGTGAAAAAAAATTATTTTTCCGGAAAGAAAACCGCCATCAAGATAGAGGTTAAGGAAGTTAAAGATTTCGAATCCAACGCTTCCATTGTCGCCCAGCAAGTGGCCGAACAGCTGGAAAAAAGGATGCCTTTCAGAAGAGTTTTAAAAACCACGCTGGATCAAGTTATGGGGAATAAGACAGTCAAAGGCGCCAAAGTGGAAGTATCGGGAAGATTGGGAGGAGCGGAAATGTCTAGGACCGAATGGCTTTCCAGAGGAACTATTCCTCTTCAGACAATGAGAGCGGATATAGATTTCGCCACAGCGACTGCTAACACCACCTACGGTTCAATCGGAGTAAAGGCATGGATTTACAAGGGAGAAATATTTGAATAATCTCGTAAAGCATAACGTATAGCGCATAACGCAATAAATAAAAATGATTTGCGTTTCACGCTCCACGTTTTACGAAATAATATGCTATTGATGCCAAGAAAAGTTAAATATAGGAAAATGCACAGAGGCGGAGCCATAAGAGGAAAAGTTTCTCGGGGCGGATCCGTAAGTTTTGGCAGTTACGGACTCAAGGCTATGACGGGGGGGTTGATTTCTGCCAGGCAAATTGAGGCTGCCAGGCGGGCAATGACGAGACATATCCAGAGAGGCGGAAAAATATGGATAAGAATATTTCCCGATAAGCCAATGACCAAAAAAGGAGACGAGACTCCTATGGGTAAGGGTAAAGGAGCAGTGGATCATTATGTGGCCAAGATTAAGCCTGGGAAAGTTATGTTTGAGATGGATGGCATAGAAAGAGATGTAGCCCAAAAAGCTATGGAGCTGGCTTCGCATAAATTAAGCGTCAGAACCAAATTTATAGAAAAGAATTAATAAATCAGCTTATAGCTTTTAGGATAATAATTACATGAAAGCCAAGGAATTAAGAGAAAAAAATATCAATGAATTGAAGCGCGAGCTCGAAGAGAAAAAAGAAATTGTGAGACAATTGCGGTTTGATATTTCGCTTAAGCAGGTTAAAGATCACCGAGAGATCAGAAATACAAAAAGAGAGATAGCCAGACTGATGACTATCATAAAGGAAAGAAGCGAATAATTTTTTAAATAATAATTTTTAGATATGGAAAAAGAAGTGAAAAAAGGAGAAAAAATCCATAATGGAGCAGGAAAGAAAAAAATTACCGGAACAGTTATCAGCGATAAGATGGAGAAGACCATAGTAGTAGCTGTCGATATTTTTAAGACTCATCCTAAATATTTGAAGAAGTATAAATCCACCAAGAACTATAAAGTTCATGATGAGAAGAATAAATACAAAGTCGGCGATAAAGTTGAATTTACAAACTCCAAGCCGATCAGTAAGGGTAAGAGGTTTATTGTTTTATAAAATCCCTTCCTGTCCGCAACGTTTATGCGCGTGCGTTGCAGGAGGGCGAAGTACGAATTTTTAAGGATGCACGAATGGGTATAAGGAAATAAGGGGAATCATAATTTATACTAAATTATTCGTAAATTTGTATAAATTTGTAATCTATAGAGAATAGTATGATACAAGCAGAGACACAATTGAAAGTAGCAGACAATTCTGGAGCAAAAATTATTGAATGCTTCAAGGTTTTAGGCGGATCTAGAAGGCGGTATGCTTATATAGGCGATATTATTGTCGCTTCGGTCAAAGTTTCCGAGCCGAGAGGCGCAGTCAAAAAAGGCGACAAGGTCAGAGCGGTTATTGTGAGACAGAAGAAAAATTTTAGGAGAAAGGATGGTTCATATATAAGATTCGATGAGAACGCGGCGGTGATAGTGGACGGGATGGAGCCCAAAGGCAGCCGAATTTTCGGTCCGATTGCCAGAGAAATAAAGGAGAAAGGATTTAATAAGATCGCATCCCTGGCAGTTGAGGTATTGTAGCTCCTGCATGCCGGTAGGCAGGTATAAATTCGTAATTTGTAGAGAATATAATATGAGGATTAAAAAGAGCGATAAAGTAAAAATAATTCACGGAAAAGATTCAGGAAAAGAAGGCAAGGTGTTGCGTGTTTTTAAAAGTGAAGGGAAAGTGGTTGTAGAAGGAGCAAATATCGCCAAAAAACATACTCGGCCGAAAAAAGAAGGTCAAAAAGGACAAAGAGTAGAAGTCGCGATGCCGATCGATGTCTCTAATGTCATGCTGGTATGCCCTCACTGCGGTAAAGTGACTCGGATTGGCTATAAGGCAACTGATGGAAAGAAAAGCAGGATATGCAAGAAATGCAAAAAAGAAATAATCAGCTAAAATTATGAAAATTACGAATATTAAAATTAAATATAAGGAAGAGGCGGTAGCTAAGCTTAAGGATAGATTCGGATACAAGAATATTTTTTCTGTTCCCAGAATAGAAAAGGTAGTGGTTAATTCAGGAATCGGACGCTTTGAAAAAGAGAATGAAAAGATAAAAGATATAGTGGAAACCTTCAGAATGATTGCCGGGCAGAATCCCATTATGGCTAAAGCTCGAAAATCCATTTCCGGATTCAAGGTAAGGCAAGGCGCAGATGTTGGAGTGAAAGTTACATTAAGAGGAAAAAGAATGTGGGATTTTATAGATAAGATGGTGAACATTACTTTTCCGAGAACCAGGGATTTCCAAGGAATCAAATTAAGCAGCATCAGTTCCGAAGGGGATCTTAACCTGGGGATAAAAGAGCAGATAGTTTTTCCCGAGATAACTCCGGAAGAAGTGAGGCATATTTTCAGTTTGCAGATAAATGTAAAGACTACCGCCAAGACCGCAGAAGAAGGGGAGGCTTTGTTCAGAGCGCTGGGATTTCCTCTAGTAGAAAAAAATAGTTTATATAGAATAAAAGATTAATTTTATGGCAAAAACATCAGTGATAGCCAAGGCTAAAAAAACTCCTAAATTTTCCACCCGAAAAGTGAGACGTTGCTGGAGATGCGGAAGGAAGCGGGGATATATGAGGAAATTCGACATTTGCAGAATTTGTTTCCGCGAATTGGCAAGCAAAGGAGAAATTCCGGGAGTCAAGAAGAGCAGCTGGTAAAAAACATGTAACCTATAACGCATAACGTGGATCGTTTCACGCTTCACGATATGCGATTTACGACAACAAAGTATGTTAGATCCAATTAGCGATATGTTAACAAGAATAAGAAATGCTCAGAAATCGGGTCATGCCGAGGTGTTTTTTCCTGCTTCAAAGTTCAAAGAGTCCATAATTAAGATACTTATGAAAAAGGGATTTGTAAACGATATGGATAAAATTGAGGGGAAGAGTTTCGACACGCTTAAGCTTTTTTTGAAATATGAAAGGGAAGAAAATTCCAGCAGATTGAGACCGGCTATCAATGAGATAAAAAGGATCAGCAAAGAAGGTCAAAGGATCTATGTGGACAGTAAGGGCATCAGAAAAGTTAAAAATGGGCGCGGGGTTTTGATCGTTTCCACTTCTCAGGGAGTAATGAGCGGAGAAGAAGCTAGAAAAAAAGGAGTGGGAGGAGAAATAATCTGCGAAGTTTGGTAAATTAATCATATAGCGCGTAGCGCACGACCTGGAACGTTCCGGGTTATGCGATATGCGATTCGAGATAAAATATGTCTAGAATAGGAAAAAAGCCAATTGAAATACCTTCCGGAGTGCAGATAGAAATAAAGGATAACAGGATAAAAGTTTCCGGTCCCAAGGGTTCTTTGGAGATGATGATTGTTTATGAAGTAAAGGTAGAATTGAAGGATAACGCTGTTATTGTAGATCGCAAGCAAAAAAGCAAGAGAGCTTCCGCTATGTGGGGAACGACCAATAGGCTCATATCCAATATGATAAAAGGCGTGACTGAAGGTTTTGAAAAGAGGCTTGAGCTTAACGGCGTAGGCTACAGAATGGCGGTTAAGGGAAATCAGCTCGATCTGGCTCTGGGATTTTCTCATCCTGTTTTGATCGATATTCCGGAAGGAATTACGGCCAAGATAGAGGAAGGAGCCTTATCCATATCGGGAGCGGACAAGCAAGCGGTCGGACAATTTGCCGCTGAAGTGAGGGGGCTTAAGCCGGTTGAGCCTTACAAGGGAAAAGGATTTAAATATTCCGATGAGATAGTTCGAAGGAAGGAAGGCAAGAAGGCTGTTGCCGGAGAATAAAATAGTTAAAAGCAGACAGTTTGCAGTTCACATAAGATAATAAGAACCGTGAATCGCTGACTGATAATAACCAAGAACCAAAATATTATGAGTAGAAATATCAATAGATTGCGCAGACAAAAAAGAATACGCGCCAAGGTTTCCGGCACTGTTCGAAAGCCTCGCCTATCCGTGTTCAAGAGCCTTACGGAAATGTATATACAGATCATCGATGATGAAAGCGGAAAAACAATCCTGAGCGCCAGCCTGAGCGAAGTCTCCAAGAAGAATAATTTGGAAGGTGCCAAAAAATTAGGAAAGCTTGTGGCCGAAAAATGCAAAAAAGCCAAGATAGAAGAGATAGTTTTTGATAGAGGGGGATATAAATATCACGGAAAAGTGAAAGCGGTGGCGGAAGAAGCGAGAAAGAGCGGGTTAAAATTTTAAAAATCCACGAATTTACAAATCTGCTACAAATCTACAAATAAGATAATATGTGATATAAAATGTCTAATTTGTATATATGTAAGAGATTTGTATATTTGCGGGGATAATTTCATATTTTATGGATAAAGATAATAATAAATCGAGAAAATTTAAATCTAGGAGGCCAAGAAGAGAAAAGCCTGAATTCGAGCAGAAGCTTTTGGATTTGGCCAGAGTTACTCGCGTGGTGAAAGGCGGACGCCGTTTCAGTTTTCGCGCCACGATGGTTATCGGTGATAGGAAAGGACGAGTGGGAGCAGGAGTGGGCAAAGGAACAGATGTTTCTATCGCGATCGGCAAAGCAGTCAACGATGCTAAAAAGAACATGATAAGCATAGATGCGAGCCAAGGAACAATTTTTCATGACGTGAAAGCTAAACTGGGAAGCGCCAGAGTGATGCTTAAGCCGGCCAGGGAAGGACGCGGAATCGTGGCTGGAGGAGCGGTGAGAGCCGTTATTGATCTGGCGGGATTAAAAGATATCGTTTCCAAATCCCAAGGATCGGCCAATAAGCTCAACGTGGCCAGGGCGACGGTCATGGCGCTCAAGGGAATCAAAGAGCCCGGGAAAGTATTAGAGAAAAAAGAGAAATAGTCATTCGAGGCTTACTCCATCCCGCAACTGGTTCCGAGAAGATCTGAAGGCAGGCGGAAGATATATCAAAGCGCCTTCACAAAGTTGCGGTTTGGAATTAATTTATATATAAAGATCGGTCAGCGGATCAGTGCGGGATGCTTATTTTTATGGTCACTCGCTCTGCTCGCGGAAAAAAATGGCATGCAGATACATGAATTAAAAGTTAAAGGCAAAAAGTCCCGCAAAAGGATCGGAAGAGGCGGGAAAAGAGGTACGTATTCGGGCAAAGGGATGAAGGGTCAAAAGGCCAGATCCGGAGGAAATGTCGATCCTCTCTTTGAAGGCGGACGGACAACGCTCATAGATAAGTTAAAGAAAGTTCGCGGATTTAAGGCTATTGTTGCCAAAAAGAGCGTGGTTAATCTGGAAATTATCGACAAAAAGTTTAAAAATGGAGATACAGTAAGCTTAAATGCTCTCGTAGAAGCCGGAGCGGTTCAAAAGAGCAAAGCCGGAAGAGGAGTTAAAATTCTTGGGAATGGAAAATTGAAGAAAAAACTTTATATTGATAAAGAAATATTGTTATCGAAATCTGCCAAAGAAGCTATTGAGAAAGCCGGGGGTAGCATCGGCAAAAAATTGGCAAGCGGTAAGGAGAAAGGAAAAATGAAAGAGAAGCCGTCAGGCGAGCCGGCTAAAAAGACGGAGAAAAGAACAGCTAAAAAATAATTTCAGACAGCCCTTAAATGGGCTGTTTTCTTGTTTTAAATACGAAATTAAACGGCCAAATCAATTAATTTAATTGATTTGGCCGTTTAATTCCGTCTTTTTCCGGTTGAAAAAGAGTTTTTTTAGTGATATATTAAGATCACAATATGATAAGTCTAGATGAAAAATATGAAAATTAAAAAAGAAAATAGTTATTATATAAATCCTGAGAATTTGCATGACCCCAATTTCGATAAAGGGAAAAATGCTTCTATCGCTTATGAAAGGATGGAAAGGCTGCAAAAAATTTTAAAAGAAATAAATGAGCATATGGGATTAAAGAAAGCCTTTATCCTGGATCTGGAAAAAAGTTTTTTGAGTTTAAAGGATGATCCTTCACGTGCCGGCGCCATGGAGGAGATGGAAAAAGTCATAGAGGATGGTAGGAATGAGCTTGAGGATTTGGAGCAAAAGTCGCAGATCCTCGGAAAGATGATAACGAGTTATTTTTTGGCGCATTCGACACAGGAAAGTATCCTGGATAAATCAATTGACGAAAATACGGATACTGAAAATTAAAATCCGATTCAGCGAATTATTCTTTGGGTTATTTTTCGTTTCTAATTTCAAATCGATCTTTTCACAAGCAATCGGGCAAAAATATTTTTGAATAAAAAATATGAAAATTTTCAAAAGGGTCGCCATTATTTTTGCTATATTTATAATCGTTCTCGCCCTAGGATGTTTTTTAGGCATTTTTTTCTATGTAAAAAAGACTTGCGATCGGGCCGAGGATAGGTATGGGGAAGGATGCCAAAATGCGCTCATAGCGGTTATGGAGGACGATAAGTCTTCAGCCAGAGAGAAAAACGACGCCATCTGGGCGATGGGACAGATGGCCGATCAAGAGTTTCTGGAAACTTTGGAAAAATTTTATGCCGGATCGGTTCCGGAAGGAAGGGAACCTCTGGATGAAGTCGTGAGCCAATACGAGATTAAAAAAGCCATCCGCTGGATAAACGAGGGAAACATAACCAGTTGGATGTATGGATGGATAAAGAAATAAACATATAAAAAGCACAAGAAATGTGGCGTAAATTGACGGTCGTAGGATTACTGTACAGCTAAAATTATGAAACATCTCGATATAAAAATTTTTGGGAGAGTGCAAGGAGTGTTTTTCAGGATTTCCGCCCGAAAGAAAGCTGAAAAGTTGGGAATTTCCGGATACGTCAAGAATATGGAGGACAAGACTGTTAAAATCGAGGCGGAAGGAGAGGAGGAAAATTTAAAAAATTTTTTAGATTGGTGCAGGAAGGGTCCGTTGATGGCCAAAGTTTCAAGATTGGATCATGAAGAAAGCGAAGACATTAAAGGATATAAAGGATTTGAGATAGAATATAAAACAACGGATTGATTCAGATGCGGTTGTAATGATTAAATATGAAATGATGTAATAATAAATTATATAATTTTATAGTTAGAAAATATGCTTCCAAAAACCATCCGATCATTATGGACGGCGACAACGCCCGAGACGGATTATCCGGAGCTGAGCTCGGAGATCGAAGCGGATGTGGCGATAGTCGGCGGGGGAATGGCCGGCCTCAGCGCCGCTTATTTTTTGGCGAAAGAAAATTTCAAGGTGGCCGTGATAGAATCTTCCAGGATCGCCACAGGCACTTCCGGAAATACGACAGCCAAGGTGACATCCCAGCATAATCTGAAATATGCTTTTTTGAAAAAGCATTTCGGATCGAGAAAAGCCCGGATCTATGCTGATTCTAACCAGTGGGCTATTGCGGAAACGGAGAGGATAATCCGAGAAGAAAAAATAGATTGTGATTTCACGCGCTCTCCAGCCTATGTTTATGCGCTTACGGATGAAGGATTTGAAGATATAAAGAGAGAAAACAGGATCTGCCAAGAGCTGGGACTACCTTCATCAGTAGTTGAAGAAGTAGAATCGATCCCTTTTCCGATCAGAGGCGCCATAAAATTTGAAAATCAAGCCTATTTCCATCCCCGCAAGTATCTTCTGGCGCTGGCAGATAAGATAACTGATAAGGGAGGAAAGATTTTTGAAAATACGGAAGCTGTAAGTATCAGATCAGGGAAAAATCCGGCTGTTATTACCGCAAAAGGGAATATAAGGGCGGATCATATAATAGTAGCGACAAATTATCCGTTTTTTGACAGAGGCTTATTTTCTCTGCGCACGAGCCAGTCGCGCTCATACGGTTTGGCGGCTAACCCGGGAAATTCCTGTCCAGAAGGGATGTTCATTAATAACGAAGGCGAAGTTTTTTCTTTCCGTCATCATAAGTCGGGAGAAAAAAACTGGATTATTGTCGGAGGGGAAAACCATATTGCCGGAGAAGAAGAGGGGAAAGACCATTTTTCCAGTTTGGAGAAGTCAGCAGGCCAAAAGCTTATGGTTGGGAATGTGGAATATATTTGGTCGGCGCAAGACAGTATATCGATCGACGGCGTTCCGTTCATAGGAAAGATGCCGAATGCTGAAAATGTCTATGTTACGACAGGCTATGGCAAATGGGGGATGACGACCAGCTTAGTTTCAGCTAAGATTCTTGCGGATTCGATTATGGGAAAAAATAGCGAATGGATGAATCTGTATAGCCCGCTGAGATTCAATTTTACCGCTTCTTTTTCCGAACTGTTTGATCTCATAAGGCGCGTGAGCAGGAGCTATTTCCGATATATCAGGAAAGACAAGTCCGAATTGTCAGAGCCGGATCTTGATGAAGGGAGAATCATCGCATCGAAAGGTAAAAAAATTGCTGTGTATAAAGATAAATCAGGCAATATCCATTCCTATTCGGCGGTCTGTACTCATCTAGGATGCATAGTTTCTTGGAATAGTTCCGAAAAGACCTGGGACTGTCCGTGTCACGGATCGCGTTTCGATAAAGATGGAAAAGTTATCCATGGGCCGGCGAGACGTTCATTGCCGGAAATGGATATGGAGGGCGTTGAAAAAGAGTCTTAATAATTTTTTAATTTTCAAAATATGGAAGAAGAAAAGATAAAGCCTACGAAAAAAGGAGGAAAAAATATGACTATCATATCCGTAGCTATTGTTGCAATTTTAGCAGTAATATTTTTCCTGATTAAAAGCGCTAAAGATGAATTCGATTCCATCGATATGGATATGACGAGCGATAACCTCGTCGAGAATGTCGAAAGTCTCGGCCAAGATGAGAAAGATGCGGAGGAAAACATTGAAGAGTTCGATATTTCCGCCAAGCCTTTTGAATTTTCCATCAAGGAGATCCGAGTCAAAAAGGGTGATAAGGTAAGAATAAATCTTTCCATAGAATCCGGAATCCATGATTGGGTAATCGATGATTTTTCTTCCGCCACGAGCCAGCTTTCGGCAGGGCAGTCCGGCTTTGTCGAATTTATTGCTGACAAAACAGGCGTTTTCGAGTATTATTGCAGTGTGGGAAACCACCGGCAATTGGGCATGGTTGGAAAATTAATCGTGGAAGAATAAAAATATGCTGGCAAAAATCGCCTACTTCTTAATATTAGGAAAGCCCTTGGTATTTTATTTGGGGATTTTTACGCTTGCTTCGCTTCTATCGACTGCTGCAATAGGTTTTTTGAATATGAAAGGAATCCACAAAATACCTCTGAAATGGCACTTCAGGATGGCCGGAATAACTGTCGCGTCAGCGCTTCTCCACGGAGTCCTGGCAATTTCGGCTTATTTCTAATTAATTATTACGAAATTTTTTGCATGAAAAATTTTTATATAATGATTGGCGCAATCATTATTTTTCTTCCGGTAATATATTTTTTGGCATCCTCCAAAAAGTTACATTTTGAAAGAGAAATAGTTTCCGAGTTTCAGGTAGACGAGGGAACCGTTGACGAAAAACAGGATAAAAAAGATTCAATAAAAAACGAAAACCATCCCAATTCTATTTTGAGCCTCATTAACAAAAATTTCGAAGGAAGCGATTTCAAAGCGGGAAATGTTCTTGTAAGCGGAAACCTTTACACGAGGTATTTCATATCTTACAAAAGCGACGGACTTTCCATCTCGGGAATAATGAGCGTGCCGGAAGGGGAAGGTCCTTTTCCGGTTTTAATTCTCAATCACGGATATATCGCTCCGGAAATCTATACCAATGGTCGGGGATTGAGAAGGGAGCAGGATTATTTTGCCAAGAACGGATATGCGGTAATCCATCCGGATTATCGGGGCTATGCCCTGTCCGATCCCGATCCGGAAACGGGAGATGAGCAAGGGCTGGCTTATTCGGGCTATGTCAGCGATGCCGTCAATCTTGTATTGGCGCTTCAAGAATCCGGCTTGGATCATCTGAATCTGGGAAAAATCGGAATGCTGGGTCACTCGATGGGCGGAGGAGTGACGATGAACGCCTTGATTTCCCGGCCGGATCTGTTCGATGCGGCGGTTCTTTTGGCTCCGGTGAGCTCGGACTACCAGAAAAATTTTTTGCGCTGGAGAAAAGATAGTTTGGATGATGAGGAATTGGAGATTCTTGAAAGAGAGATAGGCGATACGGATGACGAGAATAATTTCTCTGCTTTTTCTTCGGCGTTTTATTTTGACAGGATAAACGCTCCTATTATGATCCATCAGGGAACAGCAGACAAAGATGTTCCCGTTGAGTGGTCGAGAGAGACGCGGGATAGGTTGGAAGAATCCGGCAAGGAGGTTATCTATTTCGAGTATCCCGGTGAGCCCCATGAATTCGCTTCCGCCTGGCCGACAGTTATGGAAAGAACTTTGTATTTTTTTGATAAAAACTTGAAATAACAATTAAAACTAAAAATATGAAAATAATCGCGTTGATATTTTCTGTGGCAATCGCCCAGCTGGCCGGAATTATCGGATCTTTTTTCACTTCTTCGAGCGTCAGGACATGGTACGTCGATATCATCAAGCCGCAGTGGAATCCGCCCGCCTGGTTATTCGGACCGGTTTGGATAACCCTTTATACCCTGATGGGCGTTGCGGCTTATCTGATCTGGCAACAAAAAGATCAGCCCGGCGCAAAAATTGCCTTAGTTGTATACGGAATTCATCTGGCTCTTAATGCTCTGTGGTCGATTATTTTTTTCGGACTTAAAAATCCCGGATTGGCTTTCGGAGAAATAATTATCCTACTAGCCTCGATATTGGTCGTGGCCTTTCTTTTTTGGAGGATAAATCCTTATGCCGGCATGCTTTTTATCCCTTATGTTCTTTGGGTATCGTTCGCTTCATTTCTTAACTACAATATCTGGAAACTGAATTGATATGAGGATCTGGGATATTCCTGTCAAACATTTATGCAGAAAACACCTGCTCGGTGAGCACCGGGAGCTTCATGGACTTTGGAATATTCTTACTAAGCACAAAGGCAAGGGAGGTTATTCAAGGCATCCTGAAACAAAAAGATGGGTCGGGAAACTCAAGGCTCTTTATTCGAGGCACGAAAATCTTGCGCGCGAGATGGAAAAAAGGGGATACCGTCATATTTCTCTTCTAGATGAAAGATTGGCGGGAGGAAAGGAAAAACAAGATGTTTTCATAAATACTGTTTCCGAGCAGAAAGAGATTCTTAGGAGAAAGAATTGCGGATGTTTCTCTTAAAAATTTTGACTTTCCAAAAAACGTTTTTTCGATTTTTTCATATCAGAATTTTGAAAATCGCGCAAAAAGCGCGATTTGATATTTATTTGAAAAAATGCGATAATGAAATTTAGCGGTAATCAGGAGCGTATCAATAATTAGGAGCGATTGCCAAAGTTTATGTATAAAGTGCCTTTAGATAAATATACCAAACAAAATATAATAAATCCCGAGAAAAGCAGAAAAAAGTTCTGGATAGCAGCGGGAGCTGTTTTTATTTTTTTTGCCTGCTTTGCTCTGATCCGTGCTTTTCCGAGATCGGAAGGGATCACGACGGAGCAGGAAAGTGAAATTCTATCTGAGGAAGCAATCTTAGAAGAGAAAAAAGAAATTTTGGTCAATTACGAAGTTTCTGAGGGGGACATTCCAGCGGAAATTTTTAGCAAATACGGAAAGTTCGACGCTAATGACACGGAAGCTCTTTTATATGCTTCAAGCGATGTTTATGATTTTTCCAGCCTAAAGATAGGAAGGCCTCTGCGATTCTATTTTAACGGAGAAGAAAAAGCCATGCGGATGGAATACGATCGGGATACAGAAAGAGTGGTGATTGTCGAAAGAGTCGGGCAAGAATTCAGCGTGCGTGAAGAAGAGATAAAATACGATGTGAGCGAAGAGACGGTTCGAGGAAAAATAGAAAACTTTTTTTATGCCGATGCGCTTGATTTGGGAGTTTCCGAAGCGACGGTTCTGGAGATGGGAGACATTTTTTCTTTCAGTGTCGACTTTACGACCGAGATAAAGCAAGGCGATGAATTTATAATCATTTATGAAAAAAGATTTCGCGATGGCCAAAAAGGTCCGGATGGAAATATTTTAGCTGCTAAATTTATAAATGAAGGGACGGCTTATTATGCTTATCACTTTGATAACGACGGAAATGGAGGATATTATGATGAGGAGGGGCGGGTCTTGGAAAGGCAATTCCTAAAGGCACCCCTCAGTTATCGTCGGATCACATCCGGATTTACCGGCGCGCGTCTTCACCCGATAACCCGCACGGTGAGCGCCCATTACCAGATCGATTACGCGGCGCCCGTCGGCACGCCAGTAGTTTCTACGGCCAGAGGCACCATTATGAGCGCCGGATGGGAAGGAGGATGGGGTAATATGGTAAGGATCCGCCATGATAACGGATATACGACCCATTATGGCCATTTGAGCGCCTTTGCCAAAGGCATCGCCGGAGGAACAAAAGTCAGCCAGGGGGAAGTTGTCGGATATGTGGGATCTACCGGTTGGTCCACGGGACCGCATCTTGATTACGGGATGAAGCTTAATGGTGTTCCTGTAAATCCTCTCAAGTTAGATCTTCCCAAGGGAGAGCCTCTCGGAGAAGAAAAAATGAGGGAATTTGAAAAAATTAAGAAAAAGTATGAGAGAGATATAAATTGATTTTTACGGAGCAATTTTTAGCTTGAAAATTATTTTTTCTATTGCAATAAAAAACTCAAGATTGTATACTTCTAGTAGCCGAAGTTAAAAATTAATTTTTTAAAAATATGGAGACGGAAATCAAAGAAGAACAAAATAAAGAAGAAAGCTCCTCGAGCCATTGGAAAAATTTCGCCCAGTTATTTCTTACAAATTTGGCTTCCCGGATAAGCGGAAGCATTTCCGATAAGATAAGCGAGTGGGTGGACAAAATAAAAAAGAGGGCGATTTCTATGTTTTTGATGGCGGTCGGGACGATATTTTTTTTGGTCGGAGCGGCGATTTATACGAATACCATTATTGATAATTCTTCCCAGTGGGCCGGATATGCCATAGTAGGAGGCGCGGTTCTTATTATCGGCTATTTGTTAAGCCGGGATTAACGCTAATAAATTTAATTATAAATAAATGGATACTAAAAAAGCAAAAAAGGCCATATCGCAGAACATAAAGAAAGCGCAGAAGAAAGGCGCAGAGCTTGAAGGGGCTGCGATGAAAGAATTTAAAAAAGTCCAAAAGGAAATGGAAAAAACCACGAAAAAAGTGGGAGACTACATGAAAAAAAATCCTGAGAAAGCCGCTCTTATATCTGCCGGAATAGGAGCCGCTCTAGGAGCTGCCGCCGCTTTCCTTATTTCTTCGAAGAAAAAAAATAAGAAATAAAACCTGAATGCGATATGAAGAAGTTTCGAGAAATCGAAACTTTTTTATTTGAGAGAGTCGCATCTGATTTTTTAGGAAAATTAAATTTTTTCCCATTGTATGCTAAGATTGATATGTAATTTTATGAATTTTTTTAAGTATGGAATTTACAAGGCATGAAAAGATGATAGTCGGAGTTAATCTGCTGATTGTTTTATTTTTTTCAACATTCTTTTTGCTTGATAAGAATTATGAATTTATAATATATATTTTCGTACTTTTGGCGCTGATGACCTTGATAATAATTTCTCATAAAAAATTCCGATATTCAGCGGCAGTTTTATGGGCACTGACTGTTTGGTCGTTTCTCCATCTTGTCGGTGGAGGTCTGACTTATGTCGAGGGAGAAGTTTTTTATAAATTGATCATAGTTCCAATTATAGGAGAGCCATACAATATCTTAAAATACGATCAAGTCCTACACTTTTACGGATTTTGGGCAGCTACATTGGTGGTTTATTATGTTTTAAAGCCTTCTTTAAGAGATAATTTGGAAGGCAAAAGCGCCATACTTTTCATAGTTGCCATGGCCAGTCTGGGGCTGGGAGGCTTGAATGAGATAGTTGAATTTGCGGCTACAGTGAGCGTTCCCGATACCAATGTCGGAGGTTACGAGAACACGGCTATCGATTTGGTGGCTGATTTTCTCGGAGCATTGGGCGCTGTAATCTATATCGGATGTTTCAAATTAAAAAGGTCTTAATTTTTGCCTTTTGAATTAAATTGTAGTTCCCAAGAAATCAATAAAAAATGGAAAATAAAATTTGTCTCATAACTTATCCCGACAGTCTGGGAAAAAATTTAAAAGAACTGGACACGATATTGGAAAAATATTTTAAAGGCGCATTCGGAGGAATTCATATATTACCCTTTTATCCCTCATCAAGTGATCGCGGTTTTTCTCCGCTCACTCACTTGAAAGTGGATGAGTCTTTCGGCAGTTGGGAGGATATAAAAAGTATATCCGGAAGATACTTCTTGATTGTCGATATCATGGTAAATCACATATCGGTCGAATCCGATATCTTTCGGGACTATATCCTGAGGGGAGAAGATTCCAAGTATAGCGATTTTTTCATAACGAATGATAAGTTTTCTAGAAGGATTATTCCGCGCCGCAAATCCACTCCTGTCATTCTGGGTCTATTGGAAAAGACTGCCAACAAAATCAGGGATCTTGATGCGTTTTTCCATTGTTCGGGGGTCAATAGATTTTCTCTGAAAAAAATATATCGCCCTAGGACAGAGAATCCGTTGGTTCCTTTTAAAATTAATAATGGAAGAGTCGAGCACCTTTGGTGCACTTTTTCGAGAGATCAGGTCGATTTGGACATATATAATGAGGAAGTGATGGATCTTTTGAAAAAGTACGTGAAAAAACTGGCGGAAAACGGCGTGAATATGGTAAGGCTGGACGCAGTCGGATATTTGGTAAAAAAAAGAGATACTAACAGCTTTATGCTTCCGGAAGTTTATGATTTTATAAATCGGATAGGGAAAACAATTCACGAGGAAGGGATGCTGGTCTTGCCGGAAGTCCACCATCATTATTTCTATCAGATAAAGCTTCATAATACGAAAGAGGTCGATTATATCTATGATTTTCAGATGCCTATGCTCATGCTTAATGCGATTTATGAAAAAAATTTTTCAGGTATAAAAAAATGGCTGAAGATCAGGCCGGAAAAGGCCATCAGTATACTGGACAGCCATGACGGAATTCCGGTTGTTGACGTCGAGGATTTATTGGATGAAAAAGATATTTCCAAAACAGTTGAAAAGGTAATTCTTAACGGAGGAAATGAAGCCAGAAGAGCTTCCGGGGAGAATGGAGCTATAAATGCGGATATTTATCAGATAAATTGCACCTATTATTCGGCGCTGGGCGAAGACGACGACGCCTATATTATTGCCAGAGCCGTCCAGTTTTTCGTTCCGGGAATCCCTCAGGTTTATTATGTCGGGCTTTTGGCCGGAAAAAATGATGTCGAAAAGCTGAGAGAGACAAACGTCGGCAGGGATATAAACCGGCATGACTATTCGGAAGAAGAGATAAAAAAAGAGATGAAAAGAGGCGTCGTCAAAAGGCTTATGAAACTCATGGAATTCAGGAACAATTATCCAGTTTTTGACGGAAAATTTTCCTTGGGGAACTCTTATGATAACAACGAGCTCGTCTTGAGATGGCGCAGAGGAAGGCTTTTTTTGGAAGTAGAGATAAGCTTAAAAAGCAACAAGGTTCACGCGATTTATTTTGATGAAAAAAACGAAAAAGAGATGAGGAAAAAATTCTGATTTTGCTTTATTTTTTTTTTATGTTATCATACTTTATATAGTCTGATTTCTTCAATAGACAAAATAGAAATAAAAATTTATCAAAAGCTGTATTTTGCCGGCGGAATAAGCAGGATTAATATTTTTTAGTTTGAAATGAGGATTAACATAAAAATAAAATTATTATTAATAAGCTTTTTTTTCATTGCTTCAGGCGATGTTAAGGCTGATTTTTTCGATCCTTCTACGATCTATTCTCTTCCGCCTGCCTGGGGGACGGGAAGCCTGTTCACTATCGATCAGGACACTTGGACGGAAACCGATGAGGTGCCGATATATTTCGCAGATGATCCGGCCGAAGGAGTGACTGGAGGACTCGGCTTAGCTGTTAATCCTTTGACCGGAGAATATTATGCCATCATAAAATCGGCGGATGATTTGCAAGAAGATCCTGGATATTTAGTAATTCTTGATCCGACTACAGGGGAAGCACAAAGAATAGGGCAATTTTCTACAAGAATAAACAGTTTGGCTTTTGACTCGAGGGGAAACCTCTACGGAACAGCCGGATTGGGAGATGTGGCGACGGAAGGCCTTTTTTCCATAGATATT